>ERZ1292632.155-Hain-H43-01um-R2-155-length-69982-cov-39_pt1 | contig 69982 bp, 92 predicted proteins | sample MGYA00564407_ERZ1292632 | MGnify/ENA primary metagenome ERZ1292632 (study PRJEB36523, sample SAMEA6512637) | groundwater metagenome | collected 2019-01-08 | study: AquaDiva: Metagenomics assemblies of 32 groundwater samples | reverse complement strand
GATGTCCTGCTCGAAGACGCCGGCACCAGCAACGAACACGGACACGCGGAGCATGACCCCCCATGACGAACCCGAACGTCCCCCCCACGGCCGCACCCTTCACGGCGCCCGGCGTCGCGTTCACACCGCCGCCCCCCTCGATCCTGCACTCCGTGATGCGGCAGATCGAACAGCAGACCGCGACCTTACCGCGGTATCAGTATGCTCCCCTCAAGCAGAAAGTTCAGTATGCTAGAGCCGTGACGACGTGCGCGGCAGCCTTCTGCGAACGGGCGCGAGCGATCGTCGTTATTGCCGATGAGCGAATCTCGTACGGCGTGACATCGACGCGAGGAGAGAAGATTTGGCCGGTTCACCGGGATTGGCACGTCTTGTACGCCGGCTTCACGGCTCCCAGTCTGTCAGTCCTCCGTGATCTTCGAGCGACGATGGATCACCGGCCGAAAACTCTAGCAGACGTAGAAGAACGGATCGTCGCGCTTTGTCGCCAGTACCCCTGCCGCATCCTGAAAGACGGCACGAGAGAACAGCGTCAATTCCTGCTCGCTGGTTTCGATCCTGCCGGAGTCTCCCATCTCGTGTTGTTTACGGACGAAGCCGAAGATTCGGCACCGATCATCGAGCCGGTTGAGCAGTTCGCCGCCATCGGCACTGGTGAACAAATCGTCCGGCATCTTCTTGCCCTTTTCGATCAGCACAGCAGATTGCCTGCGGCGGTCACGCTTTATCACTGCTGTGCCGCCAAGTTCTTTTCAGAGGCTTTGGCGTCCGATATAGGTAAAGCCACCACCGTTTACCTGCTTCGGCAAGGCGCAGTCGATTTTCGTCCGACGCAGCTGTTGAGGAACATCCGATCGGCATGGAAACGGCGAGGACAGCTTCCTGTCCCTCCGGCGATTTTGGCAAAGCTCCAGAAAGATCTTGACATTACTTGACCGCTCAAGTAAACTGTCAGTATGAATCGCTTGTCACTTTTGCAACGTGCGAAGGTGGTTTCAGCCCTGACCGAAGGCAACAGCATCCGCTCGACGGTGCGCATGACCGGCATCGCGAAGAACACGATCACCAAGCTTGTCACCGAATTGGGGCCGGTCTGCGCGCAGTATATGGATCGAATCTTTCACAACCTCCCATGTCGGCGGATTCAATGCGACGAAATCTGGTCGTTCTGCTACGCCAAGCAGAAGAACGTCACACCAGCGATTGCGGCCGAGCGGCGCGCAGGCGATCTGTGGACATGGATCGCGCTTGACGCCGACACGAAACTCGTCTGCTCATGGCTCGTCGGGGATCGCGACGTGATCAACGCAAACGAGTTCATCCGCGATCTGGCCTCACGCCTCGCGCATCGCGTGCAGCTCACGACCGACGGCCTGAGCCTGTACCTGAACGCCGTCGAGGACGCCTTCGGTGCCGACATCGATTATGCGATGCTGGTCAAAATCTACGGTCAGCCTTCTGAACAGGATGTGCGCCGGTACAGCCCGAGCCGCATCATCAGCGCGCAGGCCACGACGATCACGGGCCGTCCCGACGAACAGCATGTCTCGACCAGCTATGTGGAGCGGCAGAATCTCACCATACGCATGTCCATGCGCCGGTTCACGCGCTTGACGAACGGCTTCAGCAAGAAGGTTGAGAACCATATCGCGGCAGTCGCGATTCACTACTTCCATTACAATTTCTGCCGAGTCCACCAGACGCTCCGTGTCACACCGGCGATGGAAGTCGGGCTCAGCGATCACGTCTGGAGTATCGGGGAACTCGTCAATCTGCTCATCGAGCGAGAACAGGCAGCATAGCAATGACGCTTGAAACGCGGCTCTTACTCGGGCTTGACGATCTCCTTAGCGTCCAATTCGTCTGCAACAAATGCGGAGCGCGTGTTTCGCGGGATCCCAAGACGGCAGACAGGATTCCTGCGATCTGCGGGCAATGCAATGCGACATGGCACGTCGGTGATGAGACCGCGCCAGCTTTTCATTTTGTCCGCGCGTTGAGATCGTTGCGTGAGGCGCAAGGTACTGGTTTCACACTTTTGCTAGAAATCGACGGGAAGTCTTTCGTTGGATGGAAAAGCAGCAGAACCGTGGTGACGGATGCCTAATGCCGCGGTGTGGTGGATTCTCGTGATCGCTGCCGGTGTCACACTTGGAATTGTCGTCGGTGGCTGGTTACGGCGCGGCGGACTGTTGCCGCCGATTTCATCTCGCGTTGATGTCAGCGTGGGAGTCGCGCTGGCAATGGCGTTCTACGGATTCCTTGTCTTCTCATGGTGGGTCGGGTGGATCCCTCGCATTCTCGTGTGGATTCAATCTATTGGCGCGACCTAGTGGCTCTGGCTTTTGTGCTTGCGCCATCGTGCGCGGACAGCTTTTCGGGCAATCGCTGTCCGACGCTTCGGGGAGAGGGCAGCCGCCCGAGCTGGTCCACCTTTCGCGCCGCCTCGCCGCCCGAGTTCAACCGCAAGAGGATTCTTCGGTTCCTCAATCGGCGGCGGAGATGCTTCGCCCGTCGATTCTCGAACGACTTGAAACGCAAGCTGATTGAAGTCCCGAGGCCGTTTCGGCTTCGGGCGAGAAGGATCCGTCATGCCGCCAGTATCCCATGATCCACCATCAGTTCCGCCGCCTGATCAGCCAGCAGGCCAAACTGACCCACTACCGTGGATTGGGAAATCGTGGGGCACGGACGTCCTGGACGCGGGCGCCGGAGTCACAAAAGTCTTTCGGTGGGGGCGGTGAGACGCCCTGCATGAGGATGAGAGGGACCGAACATGACGGGGATTGATGCCGTCCGCCGCGCCAAAGCGCAGCTCGTCTCCGCAGGGGCCGATCTCTCGGGGCCCTGTGGCGCGCTGCGGATTACGCGCCGTGCGGCGGAGCTGCTCGGCCAGGGCGCGGGTCTGCTCTTCAAAGACACCGGGAACCAGTGCGAGGAGCGCGCGGTCGATATCGTGTGCTATCCCGATGGGCAGATCTATGACTGTCTGGTCGATGCCGGCGGCGCGAACGAGCCCAGCTGGCAAGATAAGGGGGTGGCCGAGGCCGCACGGTACCGATCGGTCGACGCCCCCCCGGTCCTGCCGCCGTGGACGCCCGCCTACCCTGGCGATGCCGTCGGCCAGCGCATCGGCGAGGTGCTCTGGACCGATTACCTCGCGGCGGGGCAGGATCCGAATCCCGGCATGATGATCTGGGCGTGGCGCTGCGCCTGGGACATCGCGCAGGGGCTGAACGTCGAGCAGGCCATCATCAAGCATCAGGCGGAATGGCGCACCGTGTTGGAGCTGGCCTGATGGATCCCCTCACCGCCGCGCGCCAGGCCGCGTGCGTCGCCCTGACGCCGCCTCTCGACGATCGCTTCACGCCACTCAACAAGGAGCCGACCCTATGACGCCCGTCCCGTCCCCCGATCATCCGATCTGGCCCCTGCTGCAGAAAGCGCTCTCGCTCCTGGGCCTGATCATCGTGGCGTACCATGGCGTCGAGGGGAGCCACCAGGGGCTCACCCCTGACACCACCGACGCGGTGGGTGGCGCCATTATCCTCAAAGAGATCGGGCACTTTCTGAAGAACCGCGGGCGCCCCTCCTAGACGAGGTCGATGTACGCCCCCTCGGTCATCGCCGCGAAGGAGGCCGCGCTCGCCGCGCGCTTCCCGCAGTACGCGCAGGGCGTGCCGGCCTACTCGATCGCCGACAGTGCCGAGCTCACGGCGCAACTGATGGACGCCGTCGACGAGCAGGGCCAGCGCACCCGCCGGCTCACCGCCGAGGAAGACACCTTCATCGCCGCGACGCAGATGCGGATTCAATTCGACTTTCCGTACTTCGCGGAGCGCTTCGTGTGGATTGACGAATCCGGGTATGGCCTCCGCCGGCTCTACCCGCTCTGGGAGTCGCAGCGATTTACCCTCGATGTCCTCGGGCGACTCGAAGCCGCCCGCTACTTCGCCGGCTACCCCGACGGCCTCTTCCTCAACATCCTCAAGGCCCGGCAGCTCGGGATCTCGACGATCGCGGAGGCACTGGTCGCGCACCGCCTGCTCACCCGGCCCCACATCCGGGCCCTCGCCGGGGCCGACGTCGAGGATCAAGCCGGCTACCTCTTCCGGATGATCGATCGCCTCTACCAGCAGCTCCCCTGGTTCCTGCAGCCCGAGCGGCGCTACTTCACCAAGAACCGGGAGATGACGTTCAGTAACCAGTCCTTCCTCAAGACCGCCTGGGGCAAGTCCACGCGCGGCGCGCTCCAATCGATCACGGGCCAGGAAGGCACCAAGGGCGCGATCGGCCGGGGGCAGACCTACAGCGTGATCCACATCTCGGAGCTGGCGACCTGGGAGAATCCCGAGCAGCTCGACACGGCGCTCTTGCCGACCGTGCCTTACTCGCTCGACTCGCTCGTGCTCTTCGAGAGCACGGCGGAGTTTGCCGGCGACTGGTGGCACGTGCAGTGGCAGACTGCGGAGCAAGGCGAAGGCCGCTTCACCAACGTCTTCATTCCCTGGTACGCTGAGCCTCGCAAGTACAGTCTGCCGGCGCCGGTCGACTGGACGCCGTCGACCAAGACGCTGGAGCACGCCGCCAAATGCGAGCGGGACAGTCCGAAGTGGATGAGCCGCGGGGTCACGCTCACCCGCGATCAGCTCTACTGGTACGAGCGCACGCGCACGTACTACGAGTTGAAAGGGGAGCTGCATAAGTTCCTCAAGGAGTTCCCGGCTGATGATCAAGAGTGCTTCCAGTACGCGGGCCGCGCGATCTTCAGCTTCGAGCAACTGGAGGCGATCGACCGCGCGGGCAGCCGCCGTCCACTGCTCGACGTGTGGCGGGTCGAGCCCGCTCGGGAGATCGCCGAACTGCGCCGCGTGCCAGCAGCAACGCAGGGCTCTGCAAAAGACGTTGCAGGGGATCTACGACCACTACGGCGTCCGGATCCGCCTCTCACTCTCCGGGTGGGCCCCGTCGCATCGGCGATCGCGCACGACGTCTTTCCGGTCCCGCCCGGCTACGGCTTCAGCCGTGTCTCGCCCGAGGCGCTGAAGGATCTCAAATCGCTCCGCCAGGACGTGCTTGCGATCTGGGAGTACCCGCGCGTGCGTGGCACCCGGCGCTACGTCGTTGCGGTCGATGTCGGGGAGGGCCTCAGCCTCGACTACTCGGTCGTCGATGTCATCCGCCTGCCGACGATTGACGAGCCAGGCGAGCAGGTCGCGCAGTACTGTAGCCACGTGGTCGACACCAAGGCGCTGGCCTTCGTCATTGACGCCGTTGGCCGGTTCTACCACGACGCGGACGGCATCGAGGCGCTCGCCGCGATCGAAATCAACGGCCCTGGCCTCGCGACCCAGGACACCCTCCAGTTGCACCTCGGCTACAGCAGCTTCTACGTCTGGGAGTACGCCGACTCCGCCTCGCCCGATCGCCGCTACTCGACCAAAATCGGCTGGGTCACCAGCAGCCGCACGCGCCCGCTCCTGCTCGCGCATTTCTATGCGGCGGTGACCAACCTCGACGCGGTGACACACCTCCCCGAGCTGATCCTGAACTCCCCGATCACCCGGGGGGAGTTGCGCCATTTCGTGACCGAGGGCACAATCGGCGAAGCGCAAGCCGCGCGGGGCCAGCACGACGACGCGGTGATGGCGGCGGCGATTGGCGAATACGTGAGTTGGCGACTTGCGGGCGGTGAGATCGAACCGATCGCCGAACGACGCGCGCGTCGGCACGCGATCGCGGCGCTGCGGGCGACCGATCAGGCGGCGCAGGGGAAGGATTGGCGGAATGGTGCCTACACCGCCGAGGAGATGGATCATGGGATCGAGTCCGACGACGAGTTCGCCGAAGACATCACCGCGGGCGGCGGCGCCCCCCTCCACTTCGACCCCCGCAGCCGGATCGATCTCGACTGAGAAGCGGCGGGTGCGACGGCGAGTCGAGGCGCTCACCGCGGTGCAGACGACAGGGCCATACCTGGTCGAACTGCCGGCTGGCGAGCGCGTCGAGGTCCGGGCCGGCGACTGGCTGATCACGCGGGGCCAGACCATTGTCGACTGGGCCCGCGCCGACGCCCTCGACCGCACGTACGAGATGATCCTCGACGGCGAGCTGCGCCTCCCGCGCGTCGTCGTGCAGCGGCTGGAGCGCACGACCGGGATCGGCACCGGGCGCGATCCCTACGCCCTGGTCGAGGCGGTCGAGCGGCTGGCGGCGATTGCGATCGGGACGATTCATGTCGAGTTCACGCCGGGGCAGCTCGACGAGATCGCCCATCGGGCGCGCAAGCGCGGGCACACGGTGCAGCAGGAGCTGGAGGCGGCGGTCGATCGGGTGAAGGACGAGATTTTCCATCGGGGATGACGCCTAAATGAACAGGCGTCAATGGGTCGCGCGCGTCCGTAGGGCTCTCTGTTGGCGGTGCGATCGCCCATTAGTGCAAATGACGAACAGTTACGCGCGTCGATGCCCGATGTGTCAAAGGGTCTACCCCGAGGAGGTACGACTGGGTTGGATGCGTCGGATCGCGTACGGTCATCAGCTCGGCTACCCACTTGGGGAGTGGCCATAATATGGCGCTCCATGATTACTGGTGCGCGGTCTGCGGCCAACTCACGCCGGACGTCTACCGCTCCGTCGAGGTTGGTGCGCAGGCCGATCCCCCCCTGCATTGTGGGAAGCCGATGGCCTGGATCCCTGGGATCGGCCGTATGGATGCGTCGTGCGGGCCAGGCTTCCAGGCGTTCGACACCTACGACGGCCGCAACCAGAAAGTCCGCATCGACTCGCTCCACAAGCTGCGGCAGGTCGAGCGGGAGGCGGAGCAGGCGTCTCGCAACGGCGAAGGGCAGCCAATGATCTTCCGCCGCTGGGCGCAGGACGGCAGCAACCGCGATCAGCCCACCCTCTCGCGCTCGTACGATGGCAGCGAGCAGGCGACCCCCACGGCCAAGCACCGCTTCGGCTCGACGCTGCAGAAGTCCGGCGAGGCCGCCCCGGACGCCGCCTACGGCCCGGGCGTGAGCGACACCAACGCGAGCACGCTCGGAGGGGACTGATGGAACCGGTGGACCCCTTCGAGATGGCCGGCTGTGAGAAAGTGGTGATCGGCGAGGGACAGCCGGAGTACTTCCCGATCCCGGCGCTGGTCTACTCGGACGGCACCGTGCTGATCGAGTGGGCCTTCACCGCAGAGGAACGCGTGGCGATCGCGCGGGGCGAGAACCTGCGCCACTGGATCTGGAAGCACCCGGCAGCGCCGCTGCAACCGATCAAGCTCGAAGTGACTGGGCAACTCCGTGGCTGAGGAGTCGGAGGGGCGGGAATGCTGAGTCCAGATTGTTACGGAGGCTGCGCGGATCGTCCCGATAACGATCCCTTCCACTACTATTACCATGTGAAATCTGGCGAAGTGAGCCGCCAGTATCCGGGCGACACCCTCGAGAAGCAGCAGCATCAGCGGGCGGCGGCGTGGTTGCGGGAGCACGATCTCCAGGCCGATCCCTACCTGCTGGCGTCCCGTATCTACCAGGAGGGGTTGTGCGCCGACACGGCGCGCGCCGAGGGGCAGATCGTAAATGGACGCCCACACTGATTACATAGCGTTGCGGCGCGCCTACGAGGCAACCATCTCAGGGCGCGAGTCGCCGAGTGTTGGCGTGACCTCAGGGGAACTGCTTAACTCTTGGCGTGGCGTGGCGTGCTACGATCCTCTCTGTATGTATCTGATCACGCTTGCCGGGATCGTGCTCGTCCAGAAGATCGATCGTGGCTAATGCCTTCTCCCCCTCCGGGGTGCTTGACCTCCCGGTCGCGTCTGCCGACTCCCTCCAGTACGGCGATCCGCGCGTCCTCAGCTGGCTCAAGGAGTGGATCCAAGAAGGCGATCTCATCAACCGCGCCGATCCCTCCTACGACTCCATCGAGCGTGCGCAGCAGTACATCGTCGGCGAGCAACGCTCCGCCGATCAGCGCAAGCTGAAGTACCTCCCCCAGATCGTCATCAACGAGTCGCGCAAGGCGATGCAGGCGCACGTGAGCGCCCTGACCGACTTCAAACCGGTGGTGGGCTGGAAAGCGAATCCCGAGTTCCTCGTCCAGGCGAATCTCCTGAACCAGTACGCCGTCTCGGAGTGGATCACCGGGATGCTCGATCTCGATCTGGGCGACTGTGTGAAGTACTCGCTCAGCGCGGGCACGGGCGATCTCGTCGTCGACTGGGATCCGCACGCCCCGCTCGGCGGCGCGCATCAGCTCACGGCCCGCGACCCACGCGACACGTTGCCCCTGCGCCCCTCGCTTGCCCGGTCCCCGCAATCGTGGGAAGGCGTCTGCTTCCGCGAAGAGCACACGGTGAATGTGCTCCGGGGCATGTACCCGACCAAGGCGGCGCTCTTCACGTCCAGCTCCGACACCGCCCTGGGCAAGGTGATGGGCCGCTTCCGCACCGGGCTCTCTCGGCTCCTCTCGCCTGCCGATCCGCTCGACTCGATCAGCGGCGGCTCCGCCGCGACCGCGCGCCGCGCGCGCCGTGGCGCCGTCGTCCTCTACCGCGCCTACTTCCACGACCGCACGCGCAATCTGACCGACCGGACGTTCACCCTGGGCACGCCGGGCAGCAACTGGGCCACGGTGATCAAGCCCAACGAGCCCCTCTACCCCCGCGGGCGCCTGCTCGTCGCCACCGACGACGCGATCATCTACGACGGGCCCAATACCTACTGGCATGGGATGTTCCCGTTCGCGCGGCTCAAGCTCTGGTCGGTCCCCTGGCAGTTCCTCGGGATCCCGCTGTTCAACGATCTCCTTCCGGTCCAGGACGCGATCAACGAGACCGCGCACGACGTCCGCTTGGGCATCAAACAGTGGGTGGATCCCGATGTCACCTACAACCGCAACGCGGTCTCCGAGGCGACCATGCGGCTGATGGATCCCCGCCAACCGGGCAAGCGGGTGAAGACGATGCCGGGCTTCGGCGAGCCCTGGAGGAAAGAAGACGGGCCCAATCCCCAAGTCCTCGCGATGTGCCTGGACCTCTGGGACAAGCTGACTCTGAAGTTTGAGGGGCTCTCGGGCACCGCCAACCTCCAGGCGCTGCTCCAGCTCCGCCAGCTCCCGAGCGCTGACACGATCTCGAAGTACTACGAGGCCCTCACGCCTGAGATCCGTCAGGAAGCGCGCATGGTCGAAGCGTTCCTCCGTGACTTCGCCGAGATGATCAAGGTCAACTACTTCCAGTTCCTCTCCACCGCCAAGCGCGTGCAGATTCTCGGGTCGGGCGGCGTGACGTTGAACGATTTCGACTTCGATCCCGAGTCGATGGTCCCCGCGCTCGCCCCGGGCCAGCCTGGCTACACGCCCGAACTCGACGCCAGCCTCACCACCCGCGACGAGCGCGCGCGCTACTTCCACAAGTCCCTGGTCTTCGTCGTCGCGCCCAATTCGGTCCTGTCGATCAACGCGCAAGAGCGCAAGATGCTGAACCTCCAGCTCTCGCGGCAGGGCTACCTCGATTTCTGGACCTTGCACGAAACCCTGGAGACACCCAACGTCGGCGCGCCCCCGGCGATTCCGCTCCCGCCGCTCGGGCCGCCGCCGCCAACGGTCCTGATGGGCCTGCTCGCGCAGCTCCAGCAGCCCGGCGTGATCCAGGGCATGTCCTCCGGCGTGATGGCGCCGCCGCAATTCACCGATCCGGCGACCAACCGCACGTTCGTCCTCGACCCCGCCTCCGGGCAGCTGCTCGAACTGCGCGTGCCGACGACCATCACCGAGCGCCTGCAAGCCCAGGCGATGCTCGGCATCGGCCAGACCGCCTCCCCCGCGGGGCGCAAAGCCTCGGGGCAGGAGCCGCCGAAGAGTGAGACCAAGTCCGATGGGCGGCAGACGATCACGGAGAGTTCGCACTAATGGCGCGTCCGGCGGGAGCGTCGTGAGCGCGGCCGGTCAGGCGCTTGATCGCATCGTCCGGCGCGACGACGACTTCGCGTCCGTGCTCACCGCGCTCTACACCCGGCGGCACACCGGCCTCGTGCTGCTCCATTTCTTCAACGGGCGTCCACGCAAAATCGAGTTCCCCGGCGTCCAGGTCACCCTCCTCGATGAGGGGGATCTTGACAGACTGGGCAAACTAGCCGACTCTACCAGCTAACGTCGACCGTACAGGCGCTGAGGGGAGCTCGCGGGGGCGAGCGCCTCTCCACCGTCCACGGGTCATCCTCTTCACGGAGGCTGGCCCGTTTTTTTTTGCACAGCCCTATGGCCTCTGTCGGCTTCCAGAACCTAAAGGGCGAGATCGCCGCCAAGGGCAAGGTGCGCGATCCCGGCGCGGTCGCGGCGGGTGGGGAAGAAACAGTACGGCAAGAAGGCGATGGCAAAGGCCGCAGCTTCTGGCCAGTCACTTCGTGGGCATACGACGCTGTCGCGTGGACGGTAGACGGGTGAGACGCTGATGGCGCAGCAACAGGACATCGGGCGCAAAATCACGGTGCCGGCGACGGGAGGGCAGCGGAAAGTCGTGGGCGAGCGCACGCCTCTGAACTTGCCAGATTTGAGCAAGCAGCCTCCGCTCGGATCGCTCGCCGCCAAACGTCCGCTGTCGTCGCGCGACATCAGCTCGAATGTGCGCGGGGGCAAACACATCGGGCTCGCGCGTGGGCGCAAGGGGAGTCGCTGATGCCGATTCGATCGGTCGAACAAGCGATGCGGGAGTACAAGTCAGGATCGCTGCATAGCGGGCGAGGGGGCCCCGTGGTTCGGTCTCGCCGCCAAGCCGTCGCTATTGGGCTCTCAGGCGCACGCAAGGCAGGCAAGAAGGTTCCGCCGGCCAAGCGCGCCCTGATGCAAGGACGCCGCTGATGGCCGGTGCGATGCCTCGCATGTCTGCCCCGGATCGCAAGTATCGTGCGGAGTCCGACTGCCGCACACTCATGGACGCCGACGACATCCAGCGAGACCGTACACGGCACCGTCTCGCCAAGCGTGAAGCGGGCAAGAAAGTCTCCTCGTATCGCCGGATCGCCGGGAGGAAGCGCTGATGGCCTTTCCTCCGCGTGGCCCGGACACCAGCCAGCTCGATGGCCCGCCGCCCTCGCCCACCGCGATGGGCGCGGCCGGGGCGCCGGCTGGGATGTCGATGCGTGGGCTCGTCCCGGGCGGAGGCGGCGTCCCGACGGGCCAGATCCCGCCCGAGATGCTTCGGGGCGTGATGCAGGCCGGCGAGTCGGTTGGCAGCGCGCTCGATTCGCTTGCGCAGCTCTTCCCCGCCAAGGGGGCGCAGCTGGCGCTCATCAAGGATCTGCTTCAGCAAATCTTCGCCGAGATCATGAGCGAAGGTGCTGGAGCGATTGCCCCGACTGCTGCTGGGCCAGCGTTCCCAGGCGGCGGCATTGACCGGGGCATCGCAGGGGCGGGAACGATCTGATCGCGAAGGCGCTGGCCCTGGAATCCTCCAGGAGGCGCTGGCTCGCAGGAGGAGTACACATGGGCGCATTTGAAGATGGGACGTCGTTTCTGACTGGCGTGTTCGCGAAGCTGCCCGAGGCAGTCCGTACACAGGTCGAGGCGTCGCTCAAGGCTCCGGACGCGAAGGACGCGGTCACCCTCATCGGTGACGGCGTGCTGGCTCGCGCGGACTACTCGAAGAAGATGGATGCGCTCCAGACGGAGAAAGAGACGCTGACCACGAAGTTCACCGAGCTGAACACGTGGTACGACAAGAACAAGGCCGCGCTCCAGGCGTACCCGACGCTCAAGGCCGAACTCGATCAGTTGAAAGCCGGCGGCGAGGGAGACGGCGACGACAAGGGGAGGGGCTCAGGGATGACGACTGAAGACATCCAGAAGCTCGTCGATGCGCAAATCGCGGCGCAGGCACCCGACTTCGTCAATCTGACCGCCTACGTCCCTACGCTCGCGCTCAAGCACTTCCAGATGTTCGGCGAAGTGCTCGACGTCCAGGAACTCGTCGGCAACCCGAAGCTCGGCAGGCCGGTCGCCGGCCAGCCGGGGCGCGTGTACTCCCTGCCCGACGCCTACACCGAGAAGTACGGCGAGCGGTTGCAGGCCAAGGCGAAGGCAGTCGAAGACAAGCGCATCGACGACGAGGTCGAGAAGCGTCTCACCACCGAGCGGGCGAAGCTCGCCACCCAGCCCTTCCCCTTGCGCGGCGACGCCTCACCCTCGGTGCTCGATGCGTTGCAGATCAAAGATGGTGCCGCCGCCCATACGCTCGACTCGGCCGTCGCCGAGTACGAGCGGTTGACGGCGGCGCGCTCAGGGTAATCACCAGAAGAGGAGTTCACCTGTGCAGTACCTGTATAGGCTTCAATTCGGATTCGCCCTCCTCCGACGCTGGCCGCGCGTCACCGCCGCCTGCCTCTGGGGGCTGTGGGCGCTCCTCCATCCCGACAGCGCGCTGCTCGGCGGCGGGCTCGTCGTGTTTGGTGTCATTCAGCTCGACGACGTCAACACCACGGTCACCAAGGAGATTCAACCAGGTGTCGTCGACGGGTACTTCAGGGCCGGCCCCTGCATCGCGATGGCGAAGGCTCGCTTCACCCGGAAGTGGGTCGGCCCGCAGATTCAGGAAAACTTCATGTACAAGCCGATGCAAGGCGGCGCGTACAAGAAGGGCACCGCGTTCAACGTGCTCAGGCGGCAGACCCGCACAGGGCTGCTCTTTAGCCCACGCTACTACCAGGTGAACGTCACCGAGTTCCTCGAAGATCTCGAAGTCGAGATGGCGGGGCCGCGCGCCGCCTTCAGCGTGATCCGCACCGACATGCAGCAAGCGGCGCTCACGATGTCGGCGATCCTCGAAATCGCCTTCATGCGGCACGGGCAGGCGCTGGCGGGCGACGACCGCTCGGCGGAGATCAACGGCATCGAGGAAGCCTACAATGACGGCACCAACGCCTCGTGGGCGGGCAACGTCTTCACCTCCTATGGTGGCCAGACACGCACCGATGTCACCCCCGCGCTCAACCCCCCGGTCGGACTGATCAACGCCAACGTCGGGGGCCCGATCAGCTACCGGGTGCTGCGGCACAGCTACTTCTCCTCGATCCTCGGCAACGAAGCCCCAGGCGTCGGCGTCACGACCAACCGCTGCATGGGCTTCATCGCGGAGAACTTCCTGCCCCATCAGATCGTCGACACGACCCAGCCCGAGATCAGCTGGCCTGGGCTGAAATTCGACAAGGCGACGATCCTGATGTCGCAGTACGCACCTGGCGTGGACGGTGTGAACGACGCCGATCTCGGCAACTACAACGCGGCGAGCGAAACCTTCGCGTGGCTGAACTTCGGCCCGCAGGGCGACGACGCCTACATCCGGCTCTACATCGCGCAATCGAGCAAGTTCGCGTTCGGCTTCACCGGCTTCAAGGGCGCACGTGAAGACAATCAGGTCTCGGGCCAGATTCTCTTCGGCGGCAACCTGACCTGCAAGGCGTTGCGGCTGTCGCGCATTTTGCACGGCATCACGAGCTGATCAGGAGGATCTTCCATGTCACCATCTCGTTGGGAGATGCCGCCTGTATACTTGCAGAGCGGCGATCCCGAGACCGAATCGACCTCGACCCTGCACGCGCCCGGCACACTCGGCAGCCGCTTCACGATCGTCAACCCGCAGCGATCCGGGCCGGGCGTCGAGACCGCCTCGGCCGGCCGATCGAAGCGGTACCAGCTCATCAAAACCGACTCGACGATGGGCACCGCGCCCTACGCCGGTGCCACCGCGTGGTGGACCGACCGAGCGGGCTACGTGGTCACAACCGATCCGACCGCGAGCAGCCGCAACGATGTCGCGGGCGTGTTCTGTCGCGCGTGGGCGGTCGCCGGCGACTACATGTGCGTGCACATCACTGGGCCGCGGCACGTCAAGGTGCTCGACGCGGACATGGCCGCGCTCGCCGCGGGCGACACGATCATTCCGTCGGCCACCGCCGGCAAAGCCACACGCGTCGCGATCGGCACCGCGCCGACACATACGCCGATGGGCCGGGTGTCCGCCCCGCTGACCACGGCCGCGCCATCGGCGACCGTGCTGGTGGACCTCGACGTGCCGGAGACGACCTAAAGGAGGGTGATCGATGCCGACCATTACACGGACGATCGGCGCCTTCCACGACGCGTCCAACGCGCGGATTCGGAAGATCGGCCAGTACACCGGCCCCGCCAGTTACGCGACTGGCGGGGATCCGTTCACCGCCGCCAACCTCGGGATGAGCACAATCGAGTTGCTCGTGACGGAGTTGGCGGTCAACGCGGCGGGGACCGTGCGGGGGTTGCAGTACGACACGGCCGCTGGACTGCTGCGGTGGATCGTCCTCGACACCGGGGCTGAGGTGGCGGCGACGACCGATCTCTCGGGGTTCAGCGCACGGTTCGAGGCGATTGGGAAATAGGCGGCGTCCATGCCGCAAACATTGGTATGCAAGCGCTGTCTGCAAGAACGGCCGCTTGAGCGGTTTCAGCGGCTACCTCGTGGACGGCGCCGTGTCTGTAATCACTGCCGGTCGATCCCTTCTCGATATGGGACACACCGGATTCAGGCGGTGACTGCTCCGACGCGAACCATCTCCCCGTCACTTCTGGATGTGGCGTGGGCAGCAGGAATCTTCGAGGGAGAAGGGACCGTTGCGAGCAGCTCCGATAGTCAGCGCATCATCGTCATCCAGAAGGATCGCTGGATCCTTGATCGATTGCGTGAGCGCTTCGGTGGCAGTATCTACCTCAAAGAGCAGGAGTCGATTTGCCACTGGTATCTCACTGGCGCGCGAGCGAGAGGGTTCGCCTACACCATCTACACCTGGCTCTCGCCTCACCGTCGCCAGCAGGTTCGTCGGAAACTTCTGGGCATCGTTGAGGAGACCGTTGCGGCATGAGCCCACAGACGTACGGCGATTGCTGGCGGACGGTGCGGCTGTACTGCGCAGCCGCCCCGACGTTTCTTGCCCGTGAGTGGGTGAACGTCGCCTGGAAGCAGCTCGCGGCCTCGCGCCGGTGGGGATTCCAGCGTGGCGAGTTGCGCCTGACGATCAACGCCGCGCGGACCGTGTCCCCCGTGACGGTCACGCGCGGATCGGCGACCGTCTCCTCGGCGGGGCTCTTCCTCGCCGCCGATGCGGGGCGGCAGTTCCGCGTCGGGAGCCAAGCCGCTGCCTACACGATCCAGACCGTCACCGACGTCAACACGATCGTCTTGGATCAGGCATACGGCGACGCCTCCTCCGCCACCGCCTCGGCGTCGATCCATGACGGCTACGCGACGATGCCGGTAGACTTCGGGAGCTTCCGTCTCATCGCCGATCCCTACAACCAGCGACGCCTCGCCTTCTGGATTCACGAGGACGAGCTGAACGTGCTCGACCCAGCGCGCCAGGCGAGCGACACCGGGCCGCGCCTCCTCGCCGCACGCGCGCCCTCGACCTACACGCCGACGCTCGGGCGGATGCAGTACGAGTACTGGCCGCGTCCTACGGCGGATCGATCGTACCCGGCGCTCTACAACAAGCAGGCGGACAATCTGAATGACACCGACACGTTCACCGGGGTGCTCGCCGACGGGGCGCAGGTCTTAATCGCGGGCGCGCTCGCGCAAGCCGCGCAGTGGCCGGGCACGCGCGATCAGCCGAACCCCTACTTCAACGCGACGCTCGCGGTGACGAAGCAGCGTGAGTTCCTCGACGGCATCCAGAAGCTCGCGCTGCGGGATGACGAGATCTACCCCGACGATCTGTCGAGGATTCACTGGGAGCGCTGGGCCCTCGCCGATCTCGCCTACAATGATCAATCGTTGCGAGCGACCGACGCGACGCTCGCGGACCTCTACTGAAGGAGATACGTTCATGGGTGATCTGAAGACGAACTGGCGCGATCCAGGCACGCCGACGCCGGGCCTCGGCGGGGCCAGCATCGTGTCGAGCGGGAGCGATCCGCTCATCGACAGCGGGGGCGAGGGGGGCCTGCAGCCCGTGTGGCCGGCGCCGGTCGTCGGCACGCCTGCGGGTGCGGAGACGCCAAACTCGGTCTCGGGCCTGCCGGCGCAGCCCAACCGCTTCGAGCCGAGTGACACGCCCCCGGCGATCCCGGATCTGACGGATCGCAATCCCGGCACCGTCGATCGGCGGTAGGCGATGGTCCGCCACTACACGCTCACGCTGACGGGCGCGGCGATCCGCCTCTCGCGGGTGTACCCGAGTGGCGCGCTCGATGTCGAACCCTCGGCCGCCGACAACATCCCGTTCCGGCAACTGCTCTTCTCTGCCGATCCCGCCAATGCGGCGGTGGTCTACCTCGGGGGGAACAGCGCGGTCTCCTCGACCGATCACGGGATCTCGCTCGATCCCACGCAAGCCTCTCAGCAGCCTGTGAGCGTGGGACCGTTCGAGACCGGCCCGGTGAAGCTCTCGGATTTCTGGGTGCGGGGAACGGCCGACGAGCGGCTGATGGTGCTCGGCGTGCCGTTCTGAGGCGGCGATGGCGCAGGCCGGGCATCTCATTCGTGTGCGGACCCGCCCGGCCACTGATTGGACGACCGCTCTCGCGCAGCATGCGAGCGAGGCCCTCGCCCTGCCGTTGCCCGAGGCCATCGCGGCGGGGCGCACGTGTCATGCGCGGATTCGTGCCGTGGATCTCGTCAGCTCGGATAATCTCGCGTGGGAGCTGCTCTTCTACACCAACAATCGTCTGCAGCTCCCGATCGCGCCTGAGCAGGATGGCTTCTGCGGGCGGGTGCGCTTCACCGAACCCGACGGCGGACAAGTGGGGTTGGTCGTGCTCAGCAACTTCTACTATCACCGGGAACAGCTAGACATCCCCTACGAGGACACGGATTTGCTGGGCAACCTGAATGTCCTCCTCGTCAATCGGAGCCCCGTGGCGAAAACCGCGCGCAGCGCCGGGGGCGAGTGCGTGGCGATCTTCAGCTTGGAGATGACGCTCGGATGGTGAAGTGGCTCCTGATCGTGCTGGCGGTGATAGGGCTGTCGCTCTGTGCCGGGCGTGCCCACGCGCAGGATCAGATCCTCGGGGGGACGCTCGCCGCCAACGGAGCGACTCTCACCCTCCCGATTGACGGCCGAGGCAGTGGCGCGCTGCAAATCGATCCGAGCTGCACCTGCACGATCCAGTTCGAGGCCACCATCCAAGCGGCATGGTTTAGCCTGCCCGCGTTTCCCGTCAACTCGACGACTGCGGTCACGTCGACCACGACCGCCGGCCAGTGGGTATTTGGCGCGTCGGGCTATCGGCAAATTCGCGTACGCGTCAGCGCCTACACGGGTGGGACCGCGACGGTGGGGATCCGGGTGAGTTCGGGGTCGCAAGTGGTGACCGCCGCGACGACGGCTGGGGGCGGCGGAACGACCATCATCACCGATGGGGCGGGAGCAGGGCAGGCGGACGTGATTGGGATCGCGCCCACGACGGAGCAAGGACTGGTCGTCCGCAACATCCCGAGTGGCACGCAAACGGTGAGCGGCACCCTCACCGTCACAGGCGCACTCACCGACGCGGAACTGCGCGCGACGCCTGTGCCCATGACGGCCTCTGCGCTTGCCGCAGGATCGGGCTCGACGCTCGTCACGGGGTCGCTCACGGCGACCGTCGTCGCACAGGCGTTGGGTGCTGGGGCCATTGTCCAGGTGCTCATTCAAAGCGATCCGACCAACGGCGTCGTCGTGCTCGTGGGGGGCGTGACGACACAAGTGATTCAGCTCCATCCCGGCTTTGGGATCACCCTGAATGTCACGAATTTGAACGTTCCCTACGTGCGCGCGGCCAGCGGCACGGCGACGGTGACCTACCTTGCGCGTTAATGTGCGGCCTCTGGTATCTGTCGCCGTTGTCGTGGGCCTTCTAGGAGGCTGGTTCAGTGCGCCCTCGCTGGCCCAGTTTCTCTCCAGCGGCGGGAGCGTGCTGGGGCATACGCTCCTCTCAACCTTGCACACCGATACGGTCGCCGGAGCTGTCCAGCGCGGCGATCTCGTCGTGGGGCAGGGGGCGTCTCCGGCGTGGCAACGATTCGCGGTGGGCGCCAACGGCACGTTTCTTCGCTCGGATGGCACCGACTGGTTGGCGACGACGATCCCGGCGATCTCATCCACCTACTTTGCCTCCTTGAGTGGCGCCAACTTGACGGCGGTGCCGGCTGGGCAACTCTCTGGCACGATTACGAGTGCGACACAAGACTTGATTACGCGCCTCGGGACGATCACGTCCGGCGTGTGGAACGCGGGAGCGGTGACGACGAACGGAGTTGCCGCAACAAACACGACCCTCGTGCATCTACAAGGAACGACAACAGCGTGGAATCGAATCCAATTCGATAATACCTCTGGTGGTGGCATTATCGGCGTCGAAGGTGCAACGCCAGGGTTAATCGCCACAGGCACTACGGCCTATGCTACGGTTTTAGGTGATTACGGCAACAAGGCTTTGGAGTTTATTACGAACAACACAGTGCGGCTGCGGATTTATCCATCTGGCGGCGTCAACGTGGGGCCAGATGCGACCGATCCCGGCGCGACGAACTTCCGCGCGGTGGGGACCGTCCGGTTTCCTGGCCTTTCCGCTGGGGCAGCAGGTGACGACGATGTCTGCATGACTCCTGCGACGGGCGCGTTGACGGATGCCAACGCCTCGTCGTGTCTCGTCTCGTCGCTGCGCTACAAGTCAGATTGGCGCCCGCTCGCCGAAGGCGCGTTGGCGAAAGTCCTGCGCCTCACGGCGGGCTCGTTCTATTACACCAACGATCCACAGAAACTCGAACGCATCGGCCTCAACGCGGAGAATATGTTCGAGGTCGAACCTCGGCTCGCCTTCTTTGAAGTCGATGGCGTGACGCCGCGTGGTGTGCGCTATGAAGAGACGGTGGCCTTACTCGTGCAAGCCCTTCAAGAACTGACCCGCCGTGTCGCGGAACTGGAGGCACGATGAGCAAGCCGATTCTCGCAGCGAGTCTGTGCGTGCTGTTGGTTTCTGCCTACGAGATGGCGGCACAGGAAACCGTGAATCTCTCCGCACCCGTCATCACCGTGCCCGATAAGACGTCGCTTCGCGTCGCGCGAGTCGAGCTCAATGTGCTGTTGGGCACGGTCCAGGTGACGATGCTGCCCTGGGCTGGGGGGGCGTTTGTCCTTGACGCTCGTCCCTTGAACGTCGTCTACGACGCGACGACGACGCCGACAGGGGCGAGTCTGCTTGTGGCGCTGAACAAGGCAGACCTGACGACGATCTCGCTGGAAAAGCGCATCCTCCAGCAGCTCATCAAAAGTAAACATCTGGCGGGCGTGATCGAAGGGACACCGCCCTGAACTGCACACGGGAATGACCCTGAAAACGACGCTCGTCCCCTTCCTGTTTGGCGTAGGTGGAGCCCTCGTCGGCGTTCTGCTCTGGACGCTCTACGTGGATCATCAGCGGGTCACCGCCATGTGGCAGGTGATGTCTCGCCCGATGCCGGCGCCGGTGGCGATGACGGATAAAATAGATGCCGCAGATTCGGTGCAGAAGGAGAATAAATAAATGGCTCGCTACTCTGTCCTCGGCCAACGCACCGCCTCGACCACCCTGGCGGCCTTGTCCACCACCGCCGACGCCACGCGCCCCCGCCGGGGCAAGTGGTACTACGCCGACTTCGGCGCGGAGGCGGCAGCGGCCGACAATCCGTTCCTCTGGCAGGTGCAGCGCTGCACCGCGGCGGGCACCTCGACGGGTGTCACGCCGCAGCCCCTCGATCCCGCCGACGCCGCCACCGAGTTTGACGCTGGGCACATTCACACGGTGAACCCGACCTTCACCGCCAATGCGTTTGTCCTCTCGGTGCCGCTCAACCAACGCTCAACCTTCCGCTGGGAGGCCGGCATCTACGGCGAGCTGACATGGCCGGCGACGGCGAGCAACGGCTTCGGCGTGCTGACGACGGTGTCTTCGGCGGTGCTGATCACCGTGAACGTGCATGTCGAGGAACAGTGATCTTCTTGTCACGGAGCCGTCGCATCACAGCGTGTAGTTCTCTAGGGGTGAAGCGCCTAGACGGTCTCCATCCTTCTGGAGGGCGGTGAGGAATACCTCGCTTAGGACTGAGCACGCCCCGTTTGTTGACACGTGTGAGCGCTCGATAGACGCTCATGCGCGTACGCCAGGCAGCATCGGTAGTCCGTCGTCCAGGCGCTTGAGCCGTCGTAAGGTAGAGTAACCCGAGCCTAACGGCTGGACGTTTGATTCGGCAATGGGATTGGATCGTTTCTAGGAAGCGCTGTTGTTCAGTGAAGCTGGTAAGGCGCCACGTCCAGACAAGTTTTCTGTGTCGCTTCCTCTTGGTGTTGCGATGAATATAACCACCGTACGTTCTCTGGAAGTGTTCTAGTGTTGCTAGATGCGTGTTGCAGATCAACACCACGAACTTGAAGCCGAGAATTGGTACCTTGGAGCGCGCTCGTCTCCGTCGGACAGTATAGGTGAGTGAAACACACCCTTCGCCGTCGAAGAGGCCAGCAGCGTAGGCAGGATTCAACATTGCTCAAACCTCACGGATATGCTGTCATAATCGATCCAGACAATCCAGTCTGGGAACATGATACTGCGGTATGTAAGCACTGCGAGCGCGTCATCTTCACCGTGCCAGGGACGCTGTCGATGCAGTACCTGATCTACCACCCGACCTCGCAGCGGTGGACCGTCGAGGCGGGGGCCTTCTGCCGCACGTGCATGGCCCCGGTCTGCTTGCCCTGTCACGCGATGGGGACCTGCCTCCCTTGGGAGCGCCAGATGGAGATCCTCGAAGCTGCCGGCATCGCTCAACGCGCGCGAGCCGAGTGGAGCTGAGATGGCCGCCGCCGACGAGATGGCCTGGGAGGCGCGCCTCCCTTGGACGCACCCGAAGACGCTGCGCTGGCGGCTGCGCGCGCACCCGTCCGCGCAGCCCGTCCCCGAACGCTTCGACATCGTTGTCCCCGATCTCCTCGGGGGGCTGACCTTCGATCCGGTCCTCGGGCCCAACCCGCGCAATCGCTATCTCGCGAAGCGCCCTCATCTGGTCTCGACGGTCTACGACGACCCCTCCGTGATCGCACCAACCGTCTGGGCACCGACGCTCCCGACCGGCACCCGGCGGTCGCGGCACGAGCGCCGCCGCCACCGCAATCAGTCGAGCGTGGAGCCTGTCGCGTCTCCTGGTGCGATCGCCGCGCAACGCATGACGTGGATGCCTGCGCTGCCCACGCGCACCTCGCGGCGGCCCCTGCGACGGAAGGGCACCGGGGACTACTTCCAGCTCAACCTCTCCGTCCTCGGCGCTGGAGTGACCTGCACGGATCTGATCAACGACGAGGTGACCTCGCCGGGGTTCCTGACCGAAGGCCTCACGTCGCCTCGCTTCATCGATGAGGCGTTGACGTCTCCCACGTTCCTCAATGAGGAGGTCTGCTGATGTCCCTCCCGAACGAGTTCGAGATCCACGAACTCGAAACCGGCACCTACACCGCGACGATCACGGGCAACGACGGCGTGACGCCCGTGCCGGCCGCTTCCCTGACCTCGATCGTGCTGACCCTCTATGCGATCATCCAAGCGGGGACCGTCAGTTACGTCAACGCCCGCGATCACCTGAATGTCCTGAACCTGAACAACGTCACCATCGATGGCAGTGGGCTCCTGACGTGGTCCATTCAAGTGGCCGATACGACGTTGATCGAAGCCATCCCCTTCGAGCGGCATATTGCGCTGTTCGAGTGGGTCACCACCTCGGGCGCGCGCGGCGAGCACGAGGTGATTCTTGTCGTGAAGAATCTCGTGGAAGCGGAAGTCTAGAGGCTCCCTCATGCTGATGGCGGGATGGCAGCTCCAGACGCTCTCCTACACCGGCGACGGAGTGGTCGGGCGCGCGATCCTGACCGCGTTCCCGCTCAACTCTGGGATCGTCGCGATCTGGATTGTGGAGGCGGGTGCCTTCAGCCCGAAGTTCCGCCATAACGGCGCGGGCATGACGGGTACGGCGACCGTCGGCAGCTCCACGATCAGCGCGGGGATGATCACCGGCTTCACGGCCACAGGCTTCACGGTGGGCACCAGCGGGGGCGTGCTCGGGACGGTCAATACCCTCGGCGCCTTCTATACGGCGATCGTCTTGCGCGACACCACACCCGATCAGAAGTACATGCGCATCGGCACCTACGCCGGCCTCGGGACGAGCGGCTGCACCTTTACCGTGTCCGCCGCGCTGTCCCCGCTCGGGCGACGGATTACCACCAACACGTTCCTCGCCGGGAACGTGGGACAGACCTTTACCGTCAGCGGGCACGGATCGTATACCCTGACAGAGTGGACGAGCGCCGCCGCCGCGCGCATGGCCCCGGCCTTTACCGGCAATCTCGGCACGCCCATCACCGGCACGATCTTGGGCGACGATCGACTGATTGTCACAGGGGCCACTCCTCCGTGGCTGCCAACACATGTGTGGGTGTTTGGGCGGGGGGCGCCGTACCGGGGCCTGGAGCATAGTGGCGACTCCTCCCACGACCTCGCGGGCGAGGCCAGTAAGACGGCTACGGACCAGATTCAGGGCTTCCGTACGACGAGCGTCATCGCGGGGTTCGAGGTGGGCAGCGACAACAATGTGAACAACTCTGCGCTCACCTATCACTGGGTGGCGTTCCGCTTCACGGCCGCGCACCTCGCCGAGGGCTTCTTCCAGAGCTACACAATCACGGGCACGACCGCCACCCCCGACCGGGCGACGGTGGGGTTCCTGCCCGCCGTGTCGATGGCGCTGCGCCTCGTGGGGGCAGGAGCGATCCGTCGGCGACGACAACCCCAGGATCTCAATCTGTCCAGTCGCAGCATGGCCGGCACCACGGACGCGACGGCAGGGATTACCGCGCACGGGCCGGGAACCACCCTCGATCTGGGCGAGAACATCGCCGCCACGGGGGCGGACATCTACGGCTTCGCGTTCGGGGGACCTCCGGATCCGGGCGGGACCGTCTACGACGGGGGCCCGCCCCTGCCCGATCCGTGCCCCATCACGTTTCCGCCAGGAGTCTCCAGCGCCTCGCCCGGCTGTGCCGCCCCTGTGTTAGCCTAGCGAGGATCGATGGCGTACCAAGCCGTCTCGCTCGCCGACCTCAAAGTCGCGCTCCAGCAACGCTACGATGGCGTGGCCTTCTGGACCGACGAGGAAGCCCGCCTCGCGATCAACGAAGCGTTGCGCGACTGGAACCTGCTGACCGGCCGCTGGCGGCGCCGCCTCACGCTCTCCACCGGCGCGGGTACGGTCGAGTACGCGCTTGGGGCGACGATGATCTACGGGATGCGGGTGAAGGTCGGCACGACCCCGCTCGTCCCGACCTCGGTGCTCGAACTGGATCTCGGGCGCCCCACCTGGCGCAGCGAGACGACGGCGAGTGGGGGAGACGTCCCGGCGGTGCCCACACTCTGGGCGCCACTCTCGATCCAGCGCATCGCGATCTGGCCGGCGACGGCGGGCGCCGGCACCAATAATCTCCTCGTCGACGGCGTCGCGAACACGCCGGTGCTGGTCGAGGCCGCTGACTGGGTCGATCTCGGTGAGGAGATCCAAGAGTACCTGCTCGACATGGCGCTGCACGTCGCCGCGTTCAAAGAAGGTGGCCCGCGCTGGCGCTCGACCCAAGTGTACTTCCTCGCGTTCCTGCAAGCCGCGGCGGAGGAGAACGGGCTGCTCAAGGCGAATCAGAAGTTCCGGCGGTTCGCCGGACTCGACCGCCGTCGCGACCTGCAGAAGACGAAAGGCGAGGCAACCCAGCTCGATCAGCTGCCGGCACTCGGGGGTGGAGGGTGAGGGTCCGTGTAGGGCGGTGGGGGCCCCGATGACTGATCAGCAACTACTTTCAGAATTGCAGTATGCCTTGCTCGAACCGCCCGACGGCGGACAGACCTGGCCGAGCGAAGTCTGGACCCGGCAGGAAGTGCTCGACGCCGTGAATGGGACCGTCAACACCCTACTGCGTGAGACGCACCTCGTCGTCACTCGCGCCGAGCAGGCGGTGCTCGCCGCGGGGTTGGGGGTCGTCACGCTGCCCGCTGGCTGGATCGCGTCCGCGCATCTGGTCTGGCGGACCGCCGCCGGGGTCCGTACGCCCCTCGCGCCTGCCGACACCTTTGAAGCCGACCTCGCGCTCCCAAGCTGGGAGGATACGCCGGGCACGCCACTGGCCTACGCGGATCTCGACGGCGCCACGCTCACGCTGCGACTCGTGCCGCGGCCGGACGCCAATGGCACCCTGGAATTGATGTATATCGCTCGGCCGACGGCGCTTGAAGGAGCCGGCGCGACCATCGCACTCCCCGACGAGTACCTCTCCGGGGTCAAGTACGGGGTGCTTGGGTGGCTCCTGCGCAAGGTGGGGCGGTTGCACGACCCTGAGCGTGCGGCGTATTGTGAGCGCCGGTACGATCTCACGCGCACGATGGCCGAGATCACCGTGGGAGGAGGGGCATGACGCTTGGGACCTGGTGGATCGGCGTCTGCGTCGTCGGTGTGCTCCTCTGGCTGATCGTGCGCGGAGGGCGTCATGCCTGAGCAACAGAGTCGCCGTGCCAATCCGGTCACCACGGCACCCATCGATAGCCCGTTCGAGACGCACCTCGTCCGCCTCGGCGTCGAGGGCTTGAATCTCAACGACGAGCTCGACGTCCTCAAGCCGGGCCAGCTCGCGCGGATGACCAATGCCGATCACAACGCGAACAGCGCGATTGCCGCCCGGGCCGGACAGACCAGCTTCGCCACCGCCTCCGGGACGCATCACTCCGTGCGCAAGCTCCGTGACCCCCAGGCCGGCACCACCACTCGGGTCTGGGGCGTGGGATCGGATCTCTACCTCGGCGCCAGCGGCGCGCTCGCGCTGGTCGACAGCGGGTACTCCGGCGATCCACTCACCCTGGTGCCCCATCGGCCGCCGCTCTCGGGAGACTCGTGGATGTTCGTCGCTGACCGGAGTCGGATGCGCAAGGTGCGCGCCGACGCGCTCGATCTGCCGATTGGCTTGCCAGCTCCCGGTGCCGCTCCCACGGCGGCCTTCGCGAACCTGTTCACCACCAGCATCGCCGCGTTCGATACCAGCGACGGCACAGAAGCCGCCCAATGGACGGGCACCGCCGGCGAAGACGACGACGGCAAGGCTACCAACGCCCCGACGGCGGCCGACGCGCCTGGACTCTCAGGCAACGCGGTCGAGTTCACGACCCAGCCTGGCACCGCGATCACCGCGGGCTACGACTCCTGGTGGGGGATCGCGATCGCGCGTAACTTGAATACGCTCCAAGGGGGGGCCGTCGACGCCAGCGATGATGACCTCATGCACTTCTTCCTGCAGCTCGCCAACGCGTCGCTCATCGCCGAGATTCGGATCTACCTGGTGGTGAGCACGGGATTCAACGCGAGTACCGTGCCCGGCACCGATCCGGACGGCTTGGTCAACACCGACGCCTACCTGAAGACGATCCGCCAACACGACTTCACGCTCTACACGCAGGCACAGGCGCTACAAATCGACGCGGCCGAAACTGCGCGGGTCCAATCGCTGCGCGACGAGCGCCTCGACGATCTCGCGTTCGACGAGCCGGCCATCGCCTTCAGCACTGACATCCAGGCGCGTCGCGATCCGGTCCGACGCAAATCCGTGCAGGGCTCGCCCGCCGACCGGGAATGGACGCAGTACGGGCACTTCGAGATCCCGCTGCGCCGGGGTGACTTCGAGCGCGTGGGATCGGATGACACCCGGACTTGGGGCACCGTGACCGGGCTGCTGCTCTACGTGTCGACGATCCCGACCGCGACCGAGTCGGTCGCCTTCCGCCTCGATGATTTCTTCCTCCACGGAGGTCGCGGGCTCGATACCACCCCACCCGGATCGCAGCGGTACGACTGGCGCTACACCCACTACGATCCGCGCACCGGGGCGGAGAGCAACGGCTCCCCGATCATGGCGTTGACGGCCTTCCTTGACGTCGACCGTAAGGAGATCGCCGTGACCCCGGCGGCCGTCGGTGACAGTGCCGTGCGCCAGCGCGTCTACCGGCGAGGCGGGCAGCTGTTCGATGACTGGTTCTTCTGCGGCACCAACAGCAGCGACGGCGGCATCTTCGTCGACACCAACGCTGATGACGCGATTAGCGCCGCGAGCTCCCTGCCGATCGATCACTTCCAGCCGGTGCCCACGGTGGATGAGAACGGTGCCACGGTCCTCGCCCAGCCGTTGCCGGCGCTCTGGGGCCCGGTTGAGGGGATGATCTTCGGGTGCGGCGATCCCTACCGTCCGGGGCATGTGTACTTCTGCACTCCCGATGCGCCCGATCACTGGAGCGCCTCGGGCAATGTCGAGGTCTGCCCGCCCTCCGAGCAACTGATGCACGGGGGCCTGCTCGGCCATCAAGCCTTCGCGCTCTCCCGCGATCGCCTCTACATGCTGTATCCGAACCTCTCAGGCACGGCGGGCACGGTCACGGCGGCGCCGACCCTCTGCAAGCGCGGCCTCTGGAGTCGCTGGGGCTTCTGTGTCGGGCCCAAGGGTGTGTACTTCGTCGCGGAGGATGGGGTCTTCGTCAGCGCGGGCGGGCCGGAGGAATGGATCTCCCGCGACCTCGATCCGCTGTTTCGCGGCGAGACCAAGCACGGGTACCTGCCCATCGACAAGGCGGATGTCGCCTCGATTCGGCTCACCATCTGGGAGAACAAGCTCTACTTCCAGTACACCGACACGGGGGGCGCGCGGCAAGTGATGGTCTACTCGCTCCTCTACACGTTCTGGCGCCACTACGACTTCGCCCTCGACCCGACGACTCTCCAAGGGCAGGAGGAGGAGATCCTCCTCATCGGGGCAGCGAACGCGACCTACACGCACGAGGGCACGAGCGACGGCGGCACCGCGATCGGGGTGACCCTCCGGACAGGCGCCTTCACCGGTGGCAAGCGGGAAGAGAAGCTCTTCGGCGACATGATCGTGGATGCGGACCGTCAAGGCGTCGCGATCACGGTGACCAACTATCTGAACGAGGAGACCGTCACCAACCTCGCGCAATCCCTCGCGGAGGGCACCGGGCGCAACCGGTTCGTCCTCGATAGCTTTGGCGACTCACCGCAGAAGGCCCACTCACTCTCGACAGAGATCGGATGGTCGACCGCTGGCGCCTCGCCCATCGTCTACCAGATCGGCTACGCCCTGATCCTCCAACCCGAAATCACCACCAACCGCGTGACCAACTGGGACGATCTCGGGCAGAGCGACGAGTTCTGGGTCAGCGGCGTGACGTTCGACTGCGACACGGGCGGGAGCGATCTCCAGGTGATGGTCGAGCGCGACTACGGAGGCGTCGTGCTGCCCATCAGCACGTTCATCGTCAACTGCACGGGGCGCCACAAAGTCGCGTTCAGTTGGCTCGCCGTGCCCGCGCGCCAGATCCGCGTGCGCCCGAGCGATCAGTGTCGCTTCTGGATGCTCTACCGGGCCGACTGGATCTGGCAGCCCGAGCCCCCCCGCATCAGTAAGTGGGACGTGCTCTTCGAGAACGCGTGGGATCAGTACTACACCGGACTCGATCTCTACTGCAACACGATCAATCTGCAGAAGGATCTCGTCGTCACGGTGGATGAGGCCGCGCTCGTCAACCCCGCGACGGGCCTCTCGACCTTCCCGGTCGTGGCCAACGGCCGGCGGGTTGTGCACTTGACCTTCACCCCTGGGCGGGGACACGTCTTTCGCTTCTACGCGACCGATGCCAATGAGGGGCTGCTCTATTCCCATCGCTGGCATCTGGAGCCCGAACCGACCGAGCAGGCCAACTGGTTACAGAATTTCTCGATCCTGGGCACGCGGGCGGACAAGTACCTGAAAGCGATCGTGTTCGAGTGTGACACCTTCGGGCAGAACAAGTCGGTGCAGATCGAAGTGGACGGCGCCGTCGCCGAGACGCTGGTGATCAACTCGAACGGACGAGGCGTGGTGCAGCGCGCGCTCGCGACGCAGCGTCTCGGGCGCGTGTGGCGCATGCTCCCGGTCGATGGCAATCCCGGGCGGCTCTATTCCGCCCAGCCGATCTTCGATGAGGAGCCCTTCCAACTCACGCGCTGGGAGACGCAGGAGACCAACCACGGCTTGCCAGGGTGGTTCTACCCGCTCTCCGGACAGATCACCCTCAAGTCGACCGCCGATGTGACCCTGACGATTGCGCTGCAGATCAACCAGCGCGGGACGACCGTCACCGAGACCTACACGATCCCCTCAACCGCCGGACAGAAGCTGCGGCATTTCCAGTCGTTCCGTACGGATCGCGGCGGCAAAGGCGTGCTCATCAAGTACACCCTCACCTCGACGGCGGCGTTCTACGTCTACCGTGAGGAGACGAGCCTTCTCCTTCAGCCGTGGGGCGCCGAGGGGCCGATCGCCGTGCAGCCGTTTGGGGACGACGCGATGGATCCGACGCGGCCCATGCGCCAGGCGACCTACGCGGCGATGGCGCCGGGCGGTAGTCTGGGAGATCAGGCATGAGCGTGGCCGTGAGCGGTACTCTCGTGTGTGTGTCGCGCGGTGCTTCGGCATTCTGAGGCCCTGTGAGCCCTATTACGCCGGTTTCGATCGTGTCCGTGAAGCGTATACGTCCGCATGTCGGGGAAGTACAAGACTGGAACGCCCAACAGAGCCTCTCCCTCGTATGGAATCGGATCTTCACCCTGCAAGAGCAGCTCACCGCCGCGCAGGCGACGATCGCGCAGTTGGTGGCGGGGCACAACACCAACGAGGCGAACGTCGCGATCGCGACTCGCCTCGCCAAGGATGCCCTGACGCCCACGATGGTGCCGGGTGCGGCGTTTGCCCCGCCCCCTGATGAAGAGGACGGTGGGCTGCCGGGCGGGGGCGATGGTGGGCTGGGCAACGAAGGCTGCGCCGCCGCGGGCGCGAGTGGCCACGACTCTGGTGGCCTCCTTACGGCGGTGCGCGCGGGGCAGATTGCGTGTGGCACCGGCAACGAGTTCAGCGCCTTGCGCAATCCGACGCCTACCCTGGAGGAGCGACTGGCGAATCGCGAGGAACTCCTCCTGCGCGTCATCTGGCATCTGAAGGAAGCGGGCTTCAGCGCCGGTCGACAGCAGAATCCCTCGGGGGCGATCAGCCCCAACAAGTTCACCGTGGTGGTTGACGCCGTGCTGCGCGCGTACGACTGCCTCCTTGCCTCGGGGGATAATACGATCCAGATGCAGATGAGCATGGACGAGGTCGGATCTCCGGTGATGGTGGATGACGCGGGCATAGCAGATGGGTAGAGGTCAGCCTAAGCCGTTGGCAATTGGCGAACGCTATGGGCGACTCGTCGTGATTGATCGAGGAGTTCCGCGTCCCCCCAAGAATCGCGCGCGCAGCATCTGCCGATGTGACTGTGGTGCAGTCGTCGAAGTGCCAGGGAACGCTCTACGCACGGGGCATACGAGAAGCTGTGGCTGCTACGCGCGTGATCTTCTGCGACAACAGCGGCAGCAACTGGGTGAAGCTAGGAATAGCCGCCGATCGAAAGAGTACCGAGCGTGGCTCGCGATGCGGGCGCGCTGCTCCGATCGGCAGCATGACGCGTACAAGTACTATGGAGGCCGCGGCATCTCCGTCTGCGAAGCGTGGCAGCAGTCGTATACGAGTTTCCTTGCGGATGCCGGGCGTGCTCCATCGCCGAGGCATACACTCGACCGCATCGAAGGTGACCGAAACTATGAACCAGGAAACGTACGCTGGGCCACTTGGGCCGAGCAAGCCAGGAACCGTCGGCCTCGTGACTAGCGCGATCGCGGTGCGGCTGCTGCCCGTTGAGGAGTGGACGCGGATCCGCGCGCTCGCCCCGTTTGCGGAGGAGGGCTTGCCGGATCCGGCGCATTGGCTCATCATAGTCGCGGAGACCCCTGCGGGGGAGATCGTGGGCTACGCCTGTCTGTACGAGACCGTGCACTACGAGCCGATCTGGATCGCACCGGCGTTCCGCCATCACCCGCAGGTGTTTCGAGATCTCTGGCGCACGACCAAGCAGGTCCTGGAGGCGCAGGGCGTCCAGATCCTTCATGCGACCGTGCCCGACGATCTCCCCCGGCAGCAGGCGCTCGTCGAGAAGTTCGGGTTCAGGGCGTCGCCGGGCAAGTTGTACGTGCTCTACGTGCCCGACGCGACAGTGGAGTAGATCATGGGCATGGCCGCACTCGGCACGATAGGGAAGATCGCCGCGCCACTGCTGGGGGGGCTCTTCGGCAAGAAGCGCGAACAGGCCGTCACGCAGGGTGCGCAACAGCGGAGCCCTGAAGAGCTGCGCGCGCTCACCGGCGCGCAGGGCGCGGCGGGCGGGCTGGCCTCGACCGGCGCCGGGCTCACGGCCACTGGGCAAGCGACGCAACAACCGGCGACCAACTACTTTTCAACGCTCCTGCGAGGCAATCGCGCCGCCCAGACGCAGGCGGTGGCGGCCCCGACGGCGGCGGTGCAGGACATTTACCGCGGGGCGGAGCGTGGGCTCGAACGGAGTGGGGTGCGCGGCGCCCAACGCGATGTCGCGAGCGCGGAACTCGGTCGGGAGCGTGCGAGCAAGATCGCGGGGTTGGTCACCGGGGTGCAGCCGGGGGCCGCCCAAGCGCTCACGGGGATCGGGCAAACACAGACGCAACAAGGGCTCGCCGCAACACAGGCCGGCGGATCGCTCTACGGCGGGCTGCTCGGGCAGGGGGCGCAGAGCCGCCAGCTCGGCCAGCAAGTCGGGCGTGAGGCCGGAGCAGAGACCGGCAAGAACGTCGGCGGGTTCATCTTCGATCTGATCTCCGGCTTCGGCGGGCGGAAGAAGAAGGCCCCAGGGCCGTGGGCCGGCGGGTACCAGTTCTAGGAGGGCGCCGTGGGGTGGTTAGAAGGCATGCTCTCGGGGTTCTCGGCGCGCAAGGGCGAGGTCGAGGCGCAGACGCTCGAAGAATCTCGCCGTGCTCAAGAGCGGGAAGCGCGCGTGTACGAGACGCTGATCAACTCACCCGACCCCGAGACGCGCACCCTCGCCCTCGCGGGGCTCTTCGAGTCCGCCCGTCCTCGCACACGCGCGGGCGGCCTGCGGGGCTGGCTGGGCGAACTGGAACAGAGTCCGTACCTCGCCCAGATCCAGGCGCTCTCGCCGACGGTCGAGACCGAGGAGCCGACCTACGGACTCCCGAGTCGCCAGACGTCTGGCTTCATCAACCAGCCGCCGGGCCCAGCACCCGCCGCCCTGCCGCCGTGGTCGCCGACCGAGGTGGGCGCGCCGCCGCCGACCCCGGTGAGCCCCGCGCCTGCGCCTTCGCAGATCGTCACGCGTCAGGTCACGGCGCCGGTCACGGGCACGCGGACGGTCTCGAAGCCGCGACGGATGTTCCGCACGCCAGAGGAACAGATCCTCCTCGAAAAGACGGCGGCGGCCAAGGGCGATGTCCTCGGGGATGTCGAAGCCTTTGTGGCTGGGGGGATGCCTCGCGAAGAGGCCCTACGCACAGCCGTCGAGATGCGCATGCGGCGGGGCGGCGTGGCAGGACAGTCCTATGCGGAAGGCAACATCGAGCCGGATCCAGATCGTCCGGGGCAGTGGCGCCAGCGCCTCTACCTGCGGGCAGATCCGTCCGTCTCCACTTTTGTTCCAGCGCAGGCTCCGCTGACGCCCGAGGAGATCGGCAAGCGAGCGACGGCGGGCGCCCAAGCGCGGGCGGGTGTGGCCGCGGGTGCGCCGCTCTCCACCGCACAACGGTTTCAGGCCACGACAGATCTGCAGACGGCGTGGCGCAAGGCGGAAGGCCCGCTGCGAGAGATGCAACGGCAGCTTGAACTCATGGAGACAGGGCTCAGGCGGTTCCGCGAAGGCGACAAAATCGGCGGGTCCCAAGCCGTCCTCGTTACGTTCCAGAAGATCCTCGATCCGACTTCTGTTGTGCGGGAGACTGAATACGCACGGACGCCTCAAGGGCTCTCGCTGCTCCAGCGGATCGAGGGCTACCGGCAGCGGCTCATCGAAGGTGGTGCGGGCGTGCCCGATCAGGAGCTCGCTGCCATGACCGAGACGGCGCGGCAGTTCCTGCAAGGCATGGGTGATTGGAACGCCCTCGAACGGGGGCGCATCCAGAGCACGGCGCAGGAGTACCAGATCGAGCCGTCCTTGATCTTCGGCGTACAGCCTGGCGTGGGCACGCCTCCTCCTGCTGGGGTGGGCGCCGGTGCTCGAGGGCCTGCGAATCTCTTCCTCGGGCCCGATGGCGAACTCCACGTCGGGAGTCCCACCGGTCCACTCTACCAGTAGCCATGCCGCAAGAACTGATCGGCCGCCCGGCGACGTGGGAAGATCTCGCTCGGCACGAGGCGCGGAAGGCCAAGATCCCTCCAGCCCTCGCGCTTGCGGTCATGGGCCAGGAGTCGAGCGGAGACCCGACCCAGGTATCACCCCAGGGCGCGCAGGGCCTCTTTCAGCTCATGCCCGAGACCGCCAAGGGGCTCGGTGTTGACCCTGCCGATCCGCTCCAGAACATTCGTGGGGGCGTGACCTACCTTCGTCAGCAGCTCGACGCTACAGGTGGCGACGTCGCCGCCGCGCTCGCGCGCTACCATGCTGGCCCCGATCTCGCCCAGCACGGGCCGAAAACTGCGACCTACGTCCAGGAGGTGCTCGGGCGGCTCCAGGGGGCTGGCTCAGCCCCGATCTCTCGTGGGGGTGCTCCTGTCTCTCAGATCGTCGCTCGGGGCGTTCCTGGGGTCGGTATGCCGCCCCCACCGCCCTCCCCAGCGCAATTTGAGCCGACGGAAGTTCCTGCGCCGGGGACCGTGGAAGCCTATCTGGCACAACGAGCAGAGGTGGGGCAGCCTCCCGGACTACTCGCGTCGATGGCCGGAGGATTCGATCCCCGCACGCCAGCGGGACGGCTGAATTGGGCCGCCGCCGCTGGCGCCACTATTGGTGCAGTTGCGACGCGGTCGACGGCGGGGGCTGGCGCTGGCGCGACGCTCGCCGCACGGATGATCGGAGCGGCACCTCGACTGCTCGCCCCCGTCGTTGGGGCGGGAGCTGGTGGTGCGTTGGCCGAGGCCGGTGAGCAGGTGGTAGGCACAGCACCGCCCAGCCCCGAAGCCGTCGTACGCGCAGGAGTCCAGCAGGCTGGCTACGAAACACTCGGCGGGCTCTTTGGCGCCGGTGTGCGTCGGGTGCGGCGGATGCGTGCCACCCGGCCCATTGGACAGGCGGCCTCGAAAGCCCTCACGACCGTTGAGCAGGCAACGGCCCACGAACTGGAAGCGGCACTCAAGGCTGTGCCGCCTCTGGCGAAGCAAGCCCGTGCGATGGCCGGTCGAGGCATGGCTGAGCCCCTCGTCGGGCAACCTCCGGCCTCCCCCGCCGTTGGCCGTGCTATCAGCGCGGTACGCGAAGGGCCGGCACAAACCGCGCGCGATCTCGCCGGACGGGCGGTCGAGGAAGCTGCCGAGGCCGGGCCATCCGTCGACATTCGCCCGCTCAAGGCCGAGGCTGAGCGGATCCTCGCGACCGAGATCAGGCCGCCGGCGACCGCCTTCCCCCGCGTCCCTGTCAGCGGTGCGGGCGAAGCCGCCGCCGCAGCCGCGGGGCTCGATCAGTCCGCCATGAACCGGATCTTGGCACGTGGGGGGCCGGACGCGGTGGCCGTGCAGCAAGCGATCGCCGCCGCCCAGGGCGAAGCCGAGAAGGATCTGCTCAAGCATCCGGCGCTCGGCGTGCTCACCCGCATTCTGAACGCGGAGGACGACGTGCCCTTTGCGGCGGCGCACGGCTTCAAGCGTGAGCTGGACGAAGCGGTCGGCACCGCCTGGGATCGCTCCGTACAGAAGCGGGTGACCAACATCACCAAGACCCTGCGCGGCACGTTGCGCGCCACCCTCGACTACGGGCCCTACAACCGCGCCACGGCGAAGTACGCGCAGATCGCGCCGCTCTACACGGAAGAAGCCGGCGGGCAGATTCGCGCGTTGGCGAGGACGAGGCCAGAGGAGATCGCGCGCCAGCTGACCGGCAGGGATCCCACGCCGGCGGCCATGCTCCGCGAGCTGCTCGTAGATCAAGCGGCCGCTGGAGGCGATGCCGCTGCAGGGCAGCAGGCGTGGGATCTGGTCCGTAGCCAGTGGACCTCAGAACGCATCCTCGGAGGGGGCATTGCCCAGATCGGCAAGCGCCTCAAGCGCCTCGATCCGGAGTTCACGCGCGAGTTCCTAGGCGACACCGAGGGCCAGCGCGTGCTCACCAATTTCAGAGCCATCGACACCGCGTGGCAGCAGACGGTCACCCGCTTCATGTCCACCGAGGTCGCCGTCGAGGCGCAGCGTCGCGCGCACGCGCAGGGACTGGAAGGCACCTTCGCGGACGTCGCGCGCATTGTCGGCGCGCCTGGCAGCTTCTGGGGCTACTACTCGATGGCGCGTCTCGCCATGCGTGGCGCGAGTGAGCGCGAGTTGCTGGAGTGGGCAGCCTACTCGCCCAAGAACACCCAACAGCTCGTGCGGGCGATGACCTCGCCCAGTCCCGGGCTCGCAGTGGCCGATCTGATTCGGCTGTCGGGCTTGGGGGAAGCGGTGGCCCCTACACGGGGTACCCGTGCAACAGGTGCGCCGCCTCGGTTGGCGATGCCACCGGGATCGCAGTTGCGGCCGATTATTGGGCGGCCTCCTCCAGCGCCCTAAACCGCGCGCTGCAGATCGCTCCAGTCCTCTTCGTCGCTCGGCTCCATCGCCACGCCGGGATCGTCCACCCGCTCGACCCCCGGCACCGCGATCTCTTCCATCGCGCCCCAGTCACGCCCCGTCTTCGCCGCGATCCCGATGCGCAGATGCGACCCCAGTCCCCAGGCCGGATCGTTCGGCTGCTCGACGACCGGTCGCTGCATCTCCAGGCACGTGCGCTCCAGCACGCGATCCCACTGGCGGAAGGGCACTTCCAGCAGCAGCGAGTCGTGGATGGGCGCGCGCAGGGGCGTGCGGCCGTAGTAGGCGTCGCCGATGTAGCTCGGCGAGTCGGGATGGAAGAGGCGCAACTCCACCTCCGACAGCACGCCGGCCGCGATCGACTGCCCGTAGAAGGCGATTGCGCGGTTCGCATCGGTCCCGCGTGCGATCTTGAACGGCTGGCCCTGGATGTAGAGGATCGGCGGCTCCTGTCCGCCCAACCGGTTCGTCTTCGCCTGCAGCCGGAGCTCCTGCGCACGGTTCAGCCGCTTGTAGGTGTAGACGTTCCAGAACCAGTGCTTGTAGCCGAAGGGATGATCGACCGGCGGGCCGGCGTCGCCCACGCCCCCGAGGAACTTCTGCGCCGCCGCCCGGTCCATGACCGCCTGCTGGAAGCGCTCCACATGCGGGAGGTGGTGGAACATGAAGCGTACCAGCTCCTCGGCGGCGGCGATCGTGGGGTAGAGCATCGGCCACGTGTAGAACAGCCCGGCGGCAGTCGAGCCGTACAGCACCGCGTACACCGTGTGCTTGATCTGATCGTAGAGGAGATCGCCGGCTTTGTGCTTGATCGCCGTCAGGTGCGCCCGGATGTCCGCGTCGCTCGCGGTGAGATCCGGCGCATCGTTCAACCGCTCGGCGATCAGCCAGGAGTGAATCCCCAGGCTCGCCAACCGGATCATCCGGGGGTCGCGGGCGCACCAGCCGGTCTCGACCGCCTCGATGGCGCTGAAGTCGATCTCCAGCAGCCGGCAGGCGTCGGTCGCGACGATGCACTTCCGGAACCCCGCCGCGAGTCCTTCCTTGCCCCCCTTGTCCGCGACAACGTTCGTAATATTTGGATCCGTGTACGAAAGTCGGAACATGCTCGGGCGTTGCGTCGGTACAGGGTGCAGGCGATCGTCGGCATCGAGATGCCGCTCGGTGCCTTCGACATACGTCCCCTTGACCTTCACGATCGCGCGGTAGTCGAGGAGCAGTGGGTAGAAGGGATCCTTCGTCTTGGTCAGGCGGACGAGGGTGTCGCGGTCGGTCGATTCCGGGCTGAGCGATTTCTTCGCGCGGCCGGGGCGGTGCTTGCGGTGCTTGATGTAGGCGAGGACTTGCTGCCAGGAGTCCGGGTTGAAGGGCTCCTGCCAGAACCAGCGGGTGACGCTCGCAGGCGCCACAACCAGGTCAGGAGTTCGAGCCGGATCAGCTCCAGCTCCAGGCAGATCGCCGACAGCGCAGCGGTGGCGTCGTGGCACGTCGACGTGGCCGCAGGTCTGGCAGACGAGGACTTCCTTGAGGACGATCTTTTCGACGAGGGTCGCCGTGGCATACAACTCCTGTTTGATCTCGGTGACCGGCCGGCCGGCCCGCACCGTCCCCTTCCGGGTGAACGCCGTGGCTTTTACGTGCAGCACGTTGTCGAGTGGGCGCTTGACCAGGCCGCCCTTCGGCGTGAGGGGCTGGAGCGCGGCAGGCACCACGGCCTGAATCGCCTGGAGCTTCGCCCGCGCTTTCTCGATCAGATCCGCTTTGAAGATCTGTAGGCGCTGGCGATCGACTTTCACGCCGACGAGCTGCGCGGGGCGGAGGGCCACCACATGCCGCCGGTGGGTGTGGCGCATCGCCTGGACGTAGCGCTTCTGTTGAATGAGATCGCCGATGACCCCGAAGCCGATCCGGTGATTCTGGAGCGCGTCGATGGCGCCGTAGCGCGCGGGGTCCGTCTGGGCGAGATGCTTCCACGGGCCGAAATTGCTGTAGAAGGGTGCCCAGAAGCCCATGCCCTGCGGGAGATCGCTCTGCAGGAAGTGGGCGAGGCGCATGAGATCGACGACGCGGGGCGAGTCCTCCTCGCGCAGCTGGCCGTTGGCGACCTGTCGCTGGAAGTCGTACTCGCGGTTCCACTCCCAGATCACCCCCGGGGACGCGTGGAGCCGGCGGAGTTCGTCGATGTACGGCCCCTCGTGCGGGACGGTCACCCCTTCATCCGGATGGCAGGCGACGTTCTGCCGCAGCACCTGGAAGGAGCGATCCTCGGCGGTGATCTCGCCTTCGTCCTTGCCGGAGGCTTTGTCGGGGGTTTCGACGTCAGAGCTGATCGGGTAGGCGTCGCGGTCCTGCTCGCGCGCAGCGACGACGGTGTCGACCCAGGCACGGAACCAGTCGATCGGGGGATCGATCACCAAGCTCGCGTTGTCGAGTGGTTTCCCCTTCGAGCGCGCTTCCTCCGCCTGCCGCAGATCCCAGACCACGGTCCCGATCAGGTTGTGCGCCCCCCGCTGCAGGTGGCTGGGGTGGTACGTGGGCACGACCCAGAAGCGATCGGTCGGGTCGCGGAGGACACTACCGTGAAAGTCCTGCACGCGGACCTTCTTCAGGTGCTCCAGGCGCAGCACGCGTTTGATCGCGGTTAGGCCCATCGGGACGACGACGGTGTGGCCTTCGCTGAGGGTGGCTTCGAGGTACGGGCAGTAGGCGAGCGCGGAGCGGTACCACGGCGCTCGCTCGTCGAACCAATCCCCCGGAGGTCTGCAACCAATTACGTTGTGTACCCGCAGAGCATCGCGGCTCCAGCCGAGCAGATTGAGCAGTCGTTGGAGCATTCCGCCAGCATCACCGCGAAACGGAAGTCCCGTGAGCACTTCTACTTTTCCAGCGGACTCTCCCACCAGACACAACCACGACGCTGGTGGTCCCTCAGCGGGGACGAATCCTTCTCCCTTCTCGTACAGCACACAGAGCTTGCACGGCTCGGGCTTAGGCAGCAGCGCCACGGAGACGATCCTTCGCCATCAGCAAGTAGTCGTACTTCAGATCGATCCCAATAAACGGCCGCCCGTGCTGCGCCGCGACGAGTCCCACCGTGCCCGAGCCACAGAAGGGATCGAGCACCACCGACCGCTTGTGGTCCTGCTGCCAGTGGGCGCTACCGGCGAGCAGGCAGGGTTCGACGAGATCAGGCGGGAAGGTGGCGAAGTGTGACGTTTGACTTACCGTACAGGTGCAGGTATTATGCTCACATGATTTATGAGATCGACTGTGAACGTTGCGGGAAGCACGTTCGGCTGAAGCGCAATCAGGACCAACCTCCACGGTTCTGCTCGTTCGACTGTTACCGCCCGCAACGTAGCCAGAAAGTGAACTGCACGGTGTGTGGTCGAGCTTTTCACCGCCGCCCGCATCACCTTCAGCGCAGCGGCCAGCGCGGTCGGTTCTGTTCATTTCGCTGTTATGGCCGCTGGCAAAGTCAACATCTACGAGGAGCGGCAAATCCGGCGTGGGCACCACGGACGACGGTGGAATGTGCTCGTTGTGGGGCGCTGTTTCGGATCGTCCCCTCTCAGGCGAAGCGGGTTTACTGTTCGCGCCGCTGTGCTTCTGCGGCGATGCGTGCAGAATATCCGTCTCCTTCGGCGTGTTACAACACGGAGTGGGATCGCCATCGCAAAGCGGCGTTGGCGCGAGACCAGAATCAATGCGTCCATTGCTCAGCCTCGGATCGGCTTCTCGTTCACCACAAGAGACCGATGCGCGACCTGATAGCCGCTGCCGTCCGTCGCGCTCATGCGTTGGACAATCTGGAGACCACTTGCGAGGGATGCCACGGGCGTCAACATAGTCGGCTGATCCGAAGTCGTACCCCCAACCTGAAAACGGCTTCGGGCTGATGAACCAGACATCGCGGAGGTTGCGCGTGCCGGAGTAGATTGCGGTCTCAGCAGGACGCCGGTTGCCTTCGCGCGTTCCACTCCCCTTGGCCGCTCGCGTCCCTGCCGGAAACACCCCGTCCTGCCTCACCGCCTCGGCGTCGTAGAAGTACTTGGGCGACTTCGTGAGCAGGAAGACCGTCTCGTGTGCGCGGGTCGGTCGGTCGCGCACGGACTCCGGCATGGTCGAGCCGACGCCGCCCGAGCAGAACTCATGCGCCTTCGCCCAGATGATGTCGCTACGAAGGTACCAGCCCCTCCGTCGAGCCTCAAACGCGAACAGCCAAGGAATGCCCACGAGATCCTTCGGCTTTAACCCATCGGTAGCAACATCTTGGGGGCGTAGTCCATGCCGTCTAGCGGGTTGCTTCGGATCGACACCATGTGCCTGCCCCTTCGCATTCTGGTAACTGTCGCCGAGGACCACCCAGCAGGTGCCATCCTCGCGGAGCACTCGGTGTACCTCATCGAACGCGTCTGCGAGAGCAGATATGTACGCTTCTGGTGTTTGTTGAAGCCCGAGTCCCCGCTCGCCCAGTCCATAGTCCCTCAGCCCCCAGTACGGCGGCGACGTGATCACGCACTGTACGTAGTTCGAGCGCAGGGGGAGCATGCGGGCGTCGGCGCAGATCAATGGCATCGGTGAATCATCGCGCCAGCGCCTCCCGCAGCACCGCCTCCGCTCGCACGCTCGCCTCCGGATGCGTCGACTGTCGATTGCCGGCGACGTTCAGCACCTGGATCTCCGTGTCTGCGAGGAAGTGCTGCAGTACCTCGACCGTCGGGTCGATCGCGTGGACCTTGTGGAACTTGATCGCGGCCCCGATCGTACAGAAGTAGCCCGGCGACCGCTCCCCGAACCACACCGTGAAGTCGGCGTCGCGCACGTTCTGGACGGTGCGCGGCCGGTACCCGAGGAAGCGGCTCTCCACACAGCCGTAGTCGGCCAACCAGGGCGCCGCGCCCTCGTCAGTCGTCCAGCCCTTGGGCACCGTGCCCCCGGTCGCGTAGCCGAGATCGCGGGCGACCTCCAGGCCGGTCTGATCGACCCCCGTTTGACCGCCGCTGATGACGCGCTCAAGCTGGAGGGGCATCACTCTGGCTCTGGATCGCGCAGTACGGTCGATTTGGGCTGATGATTCCCTTGCTGTCCCAGCCACACCGGATCGACCCGTGGCAGCTCGTGCGCCCGATCCTCCCGGATCATCTTCTGCAGCGCTGGCGTGCTCACGTCGCGATCCTCGGTCTGGCGAAACGGCAGCACAAAGGTCTCGCCGTTCACCGGCCCGCCCCACTTGCGCGCATAGTAGGCGCGGCTCACCGTCTCGATCTGCTGTCGCACGCGCGCGGCCTCCTGCTCGGGCAGCGTCTTCAGGGTTGCGCTCGCGTAGTGGAGGTAGGGCAGGTTCACGGAGAAGATGCGCTGCCCCTCGCCGGCCAGCATCAGCCTTCTGTGGTAATCCAGATCCTCACAAAATGCAGGCACAAAGTTTTCGTCGAACTGGAATCGCTCGTGACACGCCCTTGAGATTAGGAAGCAGGAGAAGTCGGGCCCACCGCGTTGTTCCAGGGGCACGATCCCAACATTGTTCAGCACCGGAGTTGTGACATCTTCCCAGACGGTGCCTTGATCGCCGCCCTGCGCCGCCTCGAACTGTTCCGCCGTCACCCCGACCGCCGAGACAAACAAAGCCCCCGTACGTACTAGTACAGTACACAGGGTCTGTACGGTCTGCGGGTGCAGCCGGACATCGTTGTTGACGACGAGCGCGTGCGGGGCACCGGCCCCCCACACTGCTTGGAGCGCGCAGTTCCAGGTCGCGGCGAGACTCAGCAAGGGGGGGACGTGCGACCAGAGGAGCACGCGGGCGTCCTGCTCGGCGATCTGCTCCAGCTCGGCGCGGAAGGCATCCTCCACGCCTTGGTTGATCAGGAGCAGGCGCACCGCGACCGACTGCGCGAGGCAGTCGGCGATCGCCGCGAGGGTGACGTCGCGACCGGCGAGGATCGGCATGACGATCCAGACCGGCGGGATGCGCGCTTTTTCGAGGACGTCAGGGCTCAGCGGACTCATAAGTGAAACCTCCCATCCAGCACCTTCGGCACGCACACCAGGATATTCCCCGCCGTTGGCGATCCGATCGGCGTCCCCTGCCAGCCCAGGAACCGCAGCCGCCCACGGAGGAATCGCACGTTGCACTGGGGCAGCACCAGCTCATGGAACCACCCAACATCGGTCGCCGCCGGCAGCAGGAGCAGACTGACCGTCCCCCGGCCGCTCTCCGCAATCGCCTTAGCGACCCACGGCCCCGGGGCGCTGTAGGGGGGATTCACGAAGCAATGGCCCTCCCACAACTGCACGAGGCCATCGTCTTCCTGCGTGTAATAAAGCGGGGCCTTCGCGGTTTCCTCCCGTGCGCACGGATCGAGATCGAAGGCCCCAAACTCTGCTTCGAGCGCGGCGACAAACTCGGGTGGCGTCGCCCACTCGTCACTGGTCCACCATGCAGGGCGCTCAACCGCAGGCGGTTTGGTCGCGAAGTCTGGACTCATCGCCGCCCCTGCGCCCGATAGTGCCACCACCGCTCCACCAGCCACGCCACCACGATGATCACCGCCATCGTCAGCAGGTTGCCTCCGATCTCTAGATTCATGTGGACCTCTGGGCCATGACGACGTCCACGGCGGGCAAGGGGAACAGGATCGTCCCGCCCTGCTGGAGATAGTTCGCTTCTCGGCGCAGGATCGCCTCGCGGAACTGCCAGATCCCACAGACAAGCGCGGCGGGCGGATCCGCACGCCCCGTCTCTTCGCTCACGATGGGGATCCCGGTGACTGTGTGCCGGCCGACCTTCTCGGGGCTCCGCTCCCACGCCTGCCGGATCAGATCTGGTCCTACGCCGCAGTACTGCGCCAATGTATTAAATTTGGTCGAGGCTCCATAGACGTCGATGGGCCCCGGATCGGCGAGCTGCTCCAGGGCGGCCTGAATCTGCCGACGCACTTCGCCCACGCGCCACGCAAAGCGTTCGAGGGTCTGCCAGGCTTGGCAACCGACCTCGGCCTGTCGGAGTCTGTGGACACGGGCCGCCGCCCCGATCGTCGTGTCGGAATCAGCGTGTTTCACATACAGTCGATAGCTGCCGCCGTTGATCGCCCGGACTTCTGCATCCGCAACGAGCAGCCCGTGCGGCGCGATCAGCCGCTCAAAGCTCGCCAGACTGTAGTAGACCAAATGCTCATGCACGATGTTGTCGAACGCCGTCGCCTGGATCATCTGGTGCAGATCCTGGAACTGCACGATCCAGACCCCTTGGGGGTGTAGCAGCTCCTTCACCGCCTCGACAGCGTGGTGGGGCTCGTCCAGATCGTAGAACATGGCGATGGTGGTGAGCACCTTCACCCGCCCCCGCAGGCCCTGGTGCTGGAGGGTCGTTGAGGGGAAGTAGTCTACGATGCGCACCTCGGCGTGCTGCGCGAGCGCGGGCTGGAAATTCCGCGCCGGCTCGAAGGCGACCCGTGGGACGTCGCGCGTCGCCGGGTGGTGCCGGTACTCCGCCAGTAGCGTGCCGTCGTTCGCGCCGAGGTCGCAGACGAAGTCTGAGAACTCGAGCCGGCCCACGTGCGCGATTCCCTGCGCGACGACATCCGCCAGCTCCGCGCGCATCGTCTCGTTGAGGCCTGAATGGTACCAGTAGTGATCCCTGAACATCGTGTCCGGATCGACTGTGTGCCGGAGCTGCACAAGCCGACAAGCGGCACACGCACAGAGATCGAGTGGCAAAGGGGGGCGTGGATTTTCGCCCCACGCAGGGAAGCCGGAGGGGTGGAGATTTCCCAGGTGCAGAATCGACTCTAGCTCTCCACTACAGGATCGGCAGGCATGTGTCGTCAGCGTCATGGGCGAGCTCCTTTCACGAGCACGAGACTGGCCAGGGTGTGATCGCCCAAGGTGTGCCCCCCGTACGTCCAATCGACCCCGCCGAACAGGTGCAGATCGTATCGTTCGCTCTCGGTGGCGAGGCGGCGCCACGAGATCCGATCATAGATGCGCCGGCGTTGGGCGTGCCCAACGGCAATGTCCCGGCCCTCGGCGTCCCAGTAGGCGAAGGTGAGGACGAGCAATCCTCCGGGGCGGAGATCACCGGCCGCCATCTTCAAGAACCCCAGCGGAGCGGCGATGTGATCGACAATAGCGAGCGCGACGACGGACGCGACCTCGACGGAGGGCGTATAGCGGGCGAAGCCCTCCGGGGTCGTGAAGGAGTGAAACGCCTGAGCGATCTCCGGCATGAGGAGGAAGGCTCCCTCGCTCAGATTCAAGAGCAGGTGCTCGGCATGGAGATCGGGCTCGGGCGAGGGCCACCACCGCTGGTACGCCTCTTCGACGAGGTGCTGCTGCCAGTGGGCTACGGTTGGACACGCCGGGTAATCGGTGAGACAGCAGGTCCGGGTCAGTGGCAGGAGGCTCATCGCAACCCCTCTCGTTTACGGAACAGGCTCCGCTCCACACGGATGACGAGCCCAATTCGGCAGTACAGGCACCGCTTGAACCGGCTGTCGCGTGGACGCCCACAATCGAGGCAGACGCGACTCGCTCGCCAGCGTGTTCGCCGTTGGCGTACGCGATTGGTGTTGGTGATCATGGGCGCTTCACCAGAGCGAGCGAGGCGAAGGAATAAGTACCGAAGAGCTGATGCCCGTGATAGGTCCAGTCGGCTTCTCCTAGAAGGTCGAACTCGCGATCGAACGCGTCAATCAACGGTTCCTCGATGCCTCCGTGATCTCCAGCCAGATCCTTCCACCGTTCGATCGAGAAGATCCGCTTCCGCATCCAGTGAAAGTGTGCCATGTCGACAGGCCAGGACCATGAACTGGTATACGTGTCGCAGCTGTCCATCGTCAGGAACAGCAGCCCGCCCGGCGCGACGAGGCAGCTGAGGTGGTAGAGGAACTGATCGAGATCGTCGACGTGCTCCAGGACCGAGAGGCAGAACACGGCATCCCCGAGGCTTGGATGCTGCCGAAGTGCTTGGCTGAGCGGCATCACGTATGCCTCAGCTTCCTCTGCTGCCGGATCGATGACGAGGACTGCATCGAGATCGTCTCGATGGAGGGCCGCTTGCACAATAGCCTGGAAGGGACTTCCTCCTCCTCCCACGTCATAAATCTCTAGATCGGTTATCGAACCTACTGATTCCCCTCGGTGCCATATCGCGAGCGCCCGCAGCGCCATTGCATATTCCCATCGCCGCATCGGATGCTGCTCGCGCGCCGAGGTGAAGTACCGATCGACGATCACCAACTCCTCGGCGAGCTGATCGAAGTCGGCCGGATCGAGACACTTCGTGAGAGGAAGATTGCCGCTCATCCTAGCCTCCACTCCCCGCCGGATCGATGAGTTCAGCCAGTCCTTCTTCCAGCGTCGTCTGCCTTGGTAGTCTCCCGTCGTAGAGGGGCCGGAGCGTCTCGGGGTCTCCTAGGACTACTGAGGACCACGGCTCCCCTGGGCGCATTGGCAGATACACAGGCAGGTGCGCACTTCCCCCCGCACGCGCGACCATCATTGCAATCTCCCGTACGGTTGTTCGCCGCCCCGTCCCCGCCTCAAATGGGGTTTGGTACTGCCCGTGCGGCACGAGTAGCGCCCGTACGAGGATGTCCGCCACGTCGCGCACGTGGATCATGTCCATGATCTGCAAGCCGTCCCCGTAGATTTCGATCGCGCGCCCTGTTCGGGCGGCCTCCATGAAGGCAGGCACGATCTTCCGCACGGGGGCCGCTCGCTGCCCCGGCCCGTACGCATTCAGCGCGCGGACGACCGCGATGCGCGCTCCCCATTCTTGATTTGCCATCCACGCGAAGCGTTCTGCGCAAGTCTTGGTGATCGAGTACGGGTTCTGCATCCAGTGATTCCCGACCGTGATATAGACACAGGGCACGTGGAACCGCGCGCACGCCTGAAACACCGTCACGCTGCCGCTGATGTTGGTAGCGATAGCGATCTCAGGAGCGGCGACGGTTTCCTGCGTCCCCAGCACGGCCGCGAGGTGAATCACCCCCTCGACGCGCGCGACCGATTCGGCCACTGCTACAGAGTCGCGGACATCGCCGAGGACATGCGCGCAGGCAGGAGCGATCGTGCGCGCGCGATCGAAACTCACGGGGGTATGCCCCTGCGCCTGCAGCGTCGCAATCACGTAGCGACCGATGAATCCCTGCCCTCCAGTGACGAGCACCTGCACGGCTACACCTCCCAATCTGGCAAGGGGCGTCCTTTGAGGGCGATTAGGACCTCCCGGGTGAATGTATCGCGCATGCCGTAGTAGTCCTCATGGGCGTAGCACATCGCCTGCCCCTGGTACCCGAGATCGACAAAGCGTGCATTCCCAGTGAGGGGAATAACCGTTGAGCGATTCGCCAGCCCGAGGAGGATGTCGTCCCCTTCGGTCGGCCATCGCCCGTCTCGCCGCACGCGCTCTTCGAGTATTAGCATCTTCACGAGCGCGTCCCACGCGACAAACAGCGCGCAGCCGCAGAAGGTGTCGCAGGGAGTTTCCTCCGTGGCGTCGTGCGGCCACAGCCGCGCGCCCTGGTTCACAGATCCGGTCGCATCGACCCAGCAGCCGAGATAGCCCGTGCAGATCCCTCGCCGAGCGGACTGGCACAAAACCTCTAGCGTGCGAGGGCCAACACTGGTGTCGTCATCCAGGAGGAGGTAGTAGTCGGCACGATCGAACAGCGCGGCGATGAACTTCCCCCGGCAGGCAGTATTGGGGGCGTGGATGACCTCTGCACCCGAGACGTGTAGCGGGTCGGGATGGTTGTTGAGTACGAGGATCCGATCCGGGGTACGCGTACCCGCTCGGAGGTCCGCGACGATTTGCGTGACGTTCGCCCGCCGGTTCGGCCAGTACGCGCAGACGATGGCGACGATGCGCATCAGGGTTGCAGCTCTCTGTACAACGTCGCGTACTTCGCTCCCAGCTTGGTCCAGCTCTCCTGCTCCGCGAGGGCGACGATGCCAGGATCAAGTCGTCCCAGGCAGAGATGCCGGAGCTGGGAGGCTACGTCCTCGAACGTGTCGCACCAGCGGATGACTTCGTTGCCGAGGTCGTCGAGGAAGAGGGCGCGGTTCTGGCGACAGGTGCGGAGCGCGATCACGGGCTTGCGCGCGGCGATTCCCTGGAGGATCGCTCCCGACTGCCCGGTGTTGGCGCAGGTATAGAGAAAGGCAGTCGCGTCGCACCCTGCAAGGTGACTGATCACTGTTGCCCGTGGGAGGAAGTCGGTTCGGACATAGAGGTGCGGATTCAGCGTCGCCCACCGTCGGCAGTCCGTCTCAGTCGCGTTTGGCGCGAGCAGCAGCAACGCCCAGCCGCATGCGGCGGTCACCCGTGCGAGTTCGTCATAGTTCTTCCACGGGAAGGGAAACCCCACTGAGCCCAAAGTAGGCTGCCACTCCCATGATCGGTAGACATTGGGGACCGGTGCGTGAATAGGGAAGCTCCACGCGGGCACCCCCATCCGCCAGTACCGCACCTTCTCTGCTGGCAGATCGTCGCAGGGCTCGTGGACGATCGTCACATCGGCGGCGTCGACGACTGCCTTGCACCGATCGGAGTTCGGGACGCCGGTGTCGTGGAAAATCACGAGTACTTTGCTACCCCGTGCCTGTACTTCACGAATCTGCTGAGGCTGCCAGCGACTGTGCAGGGCCGCTTGGTAGTTCAGCGTGACGATGGATGGCAGTGTCACGCGGTCAAGTACTGCATTCGGCGAAAGATCGTCAATGATGTCGAAGTTGATCTCGGCGTCCGCCGCCTCCACCGCCTCAACCAGCATGTGGCTGTGCTCGGCAATTCCGCAGGGACGATCCCAGGTCGTTACGAGACCAATGCGTAACGATCTTTCCACCGGCCAACTCCCCTCGCGCGCCAGTCGAAGCATCCCAGCGCTTTTGCGTGCTCGATGTTGTCGAGGTGTGTCATGTACTCCAGGTTCCCCGGACGATTGTTCCGCTTGTTGAGATCGATGTGATTGACTTCGTGGGCTGCGGGGCACGATCCGATGAATGCGGCTGCGACGAGCTGATGTACGCCCCACGTCTCGCGCTGGCGTCGTGGGCCGATGACAAGGAACCCATAGCCGGTTCGGTGCCAATAGATTCGCCGGACACGCGCTGTACTTGCATGACGCACTCGGCCCTCTGACGAAGCCTCGTACTGCGGCCAACCGTGTACAGGTCTCCAGATCTCCGTCATGTCAGCTTCTCACTCCCCAAGAAGTCGCCCGCCTCTTTGTTGATCGCCTCGATCAGCTGCGCCCGCCGATCGTTCAGCGCTTGCTGGTGGATCCCAAGCAGCGCCACAGTCAGCGCGGCCGCCGCAACATACCCCTCGCCTGGACTGCGGAGTCCTGTGGAGTCGGGCTCCGTTGGCTTCCACTGGGTGCGCCACTCGCGCAGGGCCACTTCGCCCTGCCAGATCGCACTGTTGACCGCCGCCAGCTCGGTGTAGCTGGCGAACCAGCTCCCGTTGAGCGTCCGCGCCGCGATCTTGGTCAGGAGCGCCGCCTGCTCGTTGCGCCAGTGCGCCGTGTCCTTCTCGGCCGCTGAGGCGTAGAGGATCTTCAGCGCCAGGATCGACAGCCGATCACTGATCTCTCCCACTCCGTAATTTATAAGCCGCACTGGGGCCTCCGCACGCCCGCCTGCTCGCCCACCCACCACCAGAGTTGCCAGTACCACTCCATGTCAGTCCTCCTGCTGGGCTGTCGCCAGCTTCCCCTCCAGCCAGATCAACCGCTCCCGCGCGCGCGTGATCGCCACGTAGCGCAAGTTCGTCTCCTGCTGCTGCTCCCACGGCTGCTCGGCCCAGAGGCTCGGCATCAACTCCGGATGCAGGATCGCCACCGTCGGCCACTCGCGCCCCTTCGCCTTGTGAATGGTGCTGAGGGTGAGGCGTCCCGTCGTGTCGTCCTCGAACAACCGTGTGAGCGCCGCCGTGAGCTCCTCGACCGTCTCCGGCGCCTGCCCCTGGATCACGGTGCGGATACAGGTACACCGATCGTCGAGCGTGAACGCCTGCCCCAGCTCACCCTTGTCGCGCAGCCGTTGTCCTTCGCGCGCCTGATAGGCGGCCAGCCGCGCCTCCAGATCGTCGATCGACGTCGCCTTCAATCGCCGCACGAGACGCACGAGGCCCTCGCCGATCTCCTTCCCGAGAATGACGCAGCCGATGCCCTGGGCGATCAGCCAGTACGCCGCCCGCACTAGTGGCGCGGTGTTGCGGCACAAGATCACGTCCTGCGGAGACAGCCGAGCAATCCCTCGCGTGGGCCAAGTCTCGACGCTACCCGCGATCGCCCCCGGCGCCGGCTCAATCTCCGGCACAATCACTTGCGCTGCCTCCACGACCGCGCGGGCGCAGCGGTAGCAGACCGAGAGCGGCACGCTCGTCGTGTGGAAGGTCGCGGCAATCTGATCGATTGCGTCGATGCTGGCCCCTGTGAACCCGTAGATCGCTTGGTGCGGATCGCCGATCGCGATGAGCCGCCCACCCGGCGCAAGACTCCGCTCGACGATCGCGCGCCGTACCGGGTTGGTGTCCTGTGCCTCGTCCACCAGCACCCACGGCGTGCGCGTCAGCTCCAGGTTCCACTTCAACGGCAGGTACAGCATGTCGTCGAAGTCGATGGCGAACTCCGACTCCGCCGCCGCGACCGAGCGCTCCAGTAGCACGCGGGCCAGCTCGATCCCTTCCGCCTCCGCCGCCGACAGCTGATCGTCGGGCACCCCCTCGATCGTCAGCCCATGATGATCGATCAGCGCCTTCCACGCCGGCGCTGCCGCCGAGCTGATCGCGCCCAGGCCTTCGCCCTTCGCCAGACTCACCAGCTCGACGAGGAAGTCGGCGTACCGGTACACCTGCCGGCGGGAGAGCCAGCCATCGTCCTCGCAGAGGCCCCACAGCTTGCTCCGGCCCTTCATCACCGGGATCCGCTGCATTCCCAGATGGCGGCACAGCGTCCCGTAGCCGGCGGCGTGGAAGGTCGACGCGCGCACGTGCGGGATCGAGGCCACTCGCGCTTTCAGCTCCTCGGCGATCGCGGTGTTGAACGCGAAGAACTGCGCCGCTTCCGTCCGCGACTTCCGGCGCAAGCCCTCGATCCCCGTCGTCGTCTTGCCACTGCCTGCGACCGCCACCACCACCGCCGAGCCGGTGCCCTCGGTGATCCAGTCGTAGATCGCCTGCTGATAGGTCGAGGGCGTCAGCGTCACGCTCACCACACCCTCCAGAGCTGGAGGAGCCCTCCACCGAGCACGCCCCCCAACGCCAGTGCCCACTTCGCGATCCAGCGACAACTGAGACAGAGCGGCACCCACTCCCCGAAGAGGAGGCGCTCACCGCAGTACGGGTTCTTACACCGAGGGAGCATCGCGAGGCTCCAGACGGGTTGACACGGCGACATCGAGCGCCTCCTGAATGGCGTGCCTCACCGCTCTGGCGTCGAAGGTGGGCTGCCCATCGTTCCCGGTGACCAAGCGCACACGCCCCGTCTTGCCGTACGGATAGAACACAGTGGCGTGCCGCTGCGGATTCGGTTCCATCAGCACCGCCGGCGTCCCGACCGCGCAGGCGAGCACGTGCAGGGCGGAGCAGCAGCCGAGAAATACCCTCGCGCTCCTGATCCACGCGGCTGCCGTGGCCCAGTTGGATCCGTACACTCCGGCTTCGGCCAGCCACCGAGGAGAGGTGGACACCTCACAGTACGAGGGGAAGCGCTGCACCAGCAGCCCGCGCACCCCGTACTTCAGTTCAAAGTGCTCGTCGGTGAAGCCGATCGCCAGATCGTGGTGAGGCAACTCGTACGGTGGGATGAGCCACGGGCGATTGAGGTCGTGCGGTGCCAAGGGCCGATCGCAACTCTGCTGAGCCGTCTCGTAGGTGTGCCGCGCGCAATCCGGATCGGGCCATGCCCGGTAGCCGAGATGGACGATCCGCTCGTAGGAGCCCTCGGTCTTGACTACACAGGGGGGCTTGCGTGGCGTCACCGGGGCGGTGTCGAGAAGCCTCCATTCCGAGCAGATGTGCACCGCCCTGATATACGTCTGCTTCTCCAACAAAGGCTGGAGACCTGCGATGGGCGGGCTGATCATTAGATCGACCGGCACCCCGTAGGTCTCGCCGATCGCGCGGATCGTCGGGAGGGCCCAGAGCAGGTCTCCATGTTTTCCGGGGAAACTGCACAAGATTTTCATGGCCGCATGCGCTTAATAGCTCGACGTGCTTTCACTCGTTTAATCTGCAAATAGGGCAACAGCCGCCGTAGAACTGACGCAGCCTTCACTCCATGTACGCGGTACGTCCCACAACGTTTGTGCCGAGCCGTTCGTCGTCGATGCAAGCCTGCGCTTCCGACACCAGTGACGCGTACACACCAGTACAAAATCGGGAAATAGGTATTTGCGATCTGAACGGAGAAGCTCTTGATTGTCCCATCCGACCGGCGCTTGGCAATGATCGATCCTTCGCCGTCGAGCAATCCGGCTAGGTAACCTGCTCGTCCAGGAGTAAGCATCTTGCAGAGGATGGGCTGATCCAAAGCCCGGCATCTCCGCGAGCAGTGAGTAACAGACTTGGCATGCCGTTCCTGCTTCCCGACGAGAAATAACTTTCGACATGTGCGACAGCGTCGTTGCTCTGATCGCTTGAGCCCGGCTCCAGCGCAGCGCTTGCTGCAATGCACGGGCACTTGAGAAGGCGATCGCTTTGATACAAACACTCGACCACATCGGGGACATTTTAGTTTGATCGACTTTCGCACGCCTGTGATTGTACCACACCTGTGTGATCGCCGTACTTCCCTGGAAACGTCGCGAGTATCCGCATCAGAGCCACTCCTTGAGCTTCGGATTCACCGTACACCGCTCGATCAGGCTCGCCGGTGTCCCGACCAGCCGCAGCCCCTGACTCGTCCGCGCCCGGCTCAGTGCGACGTAGCACATACCGGGCTCTTTGAAGAATCCATCCCGGATATTGACCTGAACTCTGTCCAGTGACAGACCTTGACTTTTGTGAACAGTACTCGCGTAGGCGAGTCGCACGGGCATGTAGTCGATCCAGCCGGTGATCTCCCAGCGTCCATCTTCCGAGATCAGCTGCTCCTGCCCCGTGTCGCGCAGCTCCTTCCGGCGGGGGGCGTCGCAGGGGATCTTCACCTCTCGGCGCACGTAGTCCACCGCGACCGTCTCGCCGGTGCGCTGGAGCTGGACGTAGGCGACGCGCTGCTCGACATTCGCATCGATCAGTGTCCCGAGATCCCCATTCACATAGATGTAGGGCTGCGGCGGCGGTCCCTCCGCACGTCGATTCGCCAGCACCATCACTAGCGCGCCAATCTTCAGATTCAGGCGTGGCGGAATCCCCCAGGTGTGTGGCGGCTTCAGCGGGTTGCCCCACTCGCTGCGCTGCTGGCCCCACCGGTCCGAGGGGAAGATCACTTGCGCGCCGGCGACTTTGTCGAGCCGGATCCAGTTGTACTTCTCGACCGCCACGTTCTTCGCGAGGATCGTCGGGCCCTCGAAGCGGTCGTCGCTCGTCGCCTGGAACCCGCCATGCGCGTTGAAGTACTCCGCGACCTTCCGCCCGTCGCCGACCCGTGCGGCATGGAGCGCCTCAACGAAGTCGCGGTCGGTCTGCCGGCGGATGTCGGTGAGCCGGTGCGTCGCCTCGGCGAATCGTGGAGCCTGATTCTGATCGGTCTGTCGCCACTCGCTCGACTCAAACGCAAACGGCGCCTTCACCGGCGAGAGCTGGGCGAAATCTCCCACCAGTGTCAAGCCCATCGCGGGCGGTTCGCTCTCGCCTGTGTCCCGCTGCAGCGTGTACCCTCGGCCGCTCAGCTCCTCGATCCCCTGCACGAGCAGGGTGAGCTGATCGCCGTCGAGCATCGAGGCTTCGTCGAGCACGATCCGCCGGATCCCGATCTTGTACAGCTTGCCGAGCCGCGCCGACAGGAACCCGCTGACGTGCATGTCCTGAAGCGACTTCGTGTCGAAGTACCCGAGCTGGCTGTTGATCGTGCTTCCGCCCAGGTTGATCGCCGCGATCCCGGTCGTCGCGCAGAGCAGCACCGAGGGATCGGTCTCCGCCCAGGCGCGGGTCAGGAACGTCTTCCCGCTGCCCGCCGGCCCGCCCAGATAGGTGTAGGCCGGCAGCGGCGTCGGCCAGAGATCCCCCGCGGTGGCACTCCCAGCCGGCAGGATTGTCGGCTCCGCAGGGCATGCGGATGCCACCGACGGAGGATCACTCGCCGGCGCCGGCGTGGGTCGCTCGCCCAGCCGCAGATCCGAGGGGACGGAGAGATCCTGCCTCATCCCCCAAGGCGCCGCACTTGCTCGGCGCGCGGTCCTTTCGCAGTGGTGCGCGCGACGAAGGACACGATCTCTCCGTCATCGAGCGAGGGGAACTCACAATTCTCCAGGTCTGCGGCATGGAAGAAGAACTCCTCGTTCGTCGCCGGATCGCGGATGAAGCCGAAGCTGCGATCCACAATCCGCCGGACGATCGTCCCGCGCCGTCGCTCGGTCGTGTTCATCGTGTCCTCCGCCATCCACACGCGTCCATCTCGTCCTGCAGGTCCTTCACGAGCTGAGGGGGCGGCCCCTGCTGCCATGGGCGGTCGTGCCAGCCGTGGACGAAGGTCGCCGAGAACTTACGTCCGGATCGGGAGGACGTCGCGGAAGCTGTCGTACCAGATCGCGTGCGCTTCTTTCCAGAGCCCATGATCGCCCTCCGGGTGTTTGGTTTTGGCCCATTCTTGGTAACCGGGATCGCCCACGGCGGTTTGCCCCCCGTGGTGCTTCGCGCGCAGCGGCAGGTACCACGTCTCCCAGCCGTAGCGTTTCGCGAGGCAGCCCAGCATTCCATCGTAGCCATGATGGACAACATTGAGCTTCTCCAAGACGGTCCAGGGGCGCTCCGGGTGGTCGGTCCATTGATGGTACGGGCCGCTGCCGTCGTGGATATCTCGCCCGACGATCTGGCCTTCCCAGAACGCACGCCGCCCGGTCTGACTGAATCCATCGAGACAAGCGACTGGCTCCGCGAGGAGGCTGCGCATCCCGTGCACCTCGGCATCAACCAAATCACTTCTGAAGCCGATCCGCGCCAGCTGCATCGGATCGTACGGCTTCTGGTAGAGATCGGCGTCGCCCAGCCCCTTGGCACCGCCGAACCCGACCAGCCCCATCTGTGGGTAGCGCGCGAAGTAGCGCAGCACCTTGGCGTCCCAGCCGTCTTCGAGGATCTCAAAGTCGTCGTGCAGGCAGGCGATCACGCCGGCATCGGTATGCCCCAGCGCGTAATCGACGCCCAACTTGAACGCCGGCACGGTCCCGAGGTAGGCAGGAACGGTCAAGCAGGTGATCTCGGTGTGACGGGTGTAGTTGCCGAATCCCGAGGCGGGCCGCCCATTTGCCACGCCGATGATGGGCACTCTCCCCCAGCTCTCAATACAAGAGCGGGCGCGATCAGGATCCGTCGTCGCGGTCACCACGATGAGCGTCATGCGTCCTCCTTCGGCGTGTCCATTGCCGTCATCTCGAAGGGCATCGGCCCGATGTCCGCCAGTGTCCCGACTCGGATGATCTCCCCGTGCTTCGCGCCCGCCTTCACCATCAGGACCGCCGCGGAAAAGAAGTGAATCCGCATCATCCCCGGCGGCAGGCGCGGGTCGGCAAAGTTGGACTCGATCTGCGCCACACGGAAGAGCGTCGGCCCGCTCACGGTCAGTAGCACGCCGTCGCCCTCGGCGAGCGGGCGGCCGAGGGCGTCTTTCGGGGAGGGATTGAACTCGCTCATTAGCTACTCCTGGGGTCGTTCCCCGGTCCAGTGAACTCCACGCGATCCATGCACTGCACCTGCTCGTCTTTCAGCGTCAGATCCGGGAAGCGGTCGATGGTGTCCACGAGGAAGTCCCGCATGGCGCGCAGGTGATGCCCCGCGAATCGCACGCGATGCTGCCCGCAGACCGGACAGTCGATCGCGATCTCGACGTACAGATCCTGATCTCCATTGGGAGCTTCCACAGCGATCGCGGTGCCGGTGGTGCGAGATTTCATTTCCCGATCATCCTTCTACTCCCTGTCGAATCCACGAGGCCCACCGTGGCCAGAGCGACGGCCAGTCCAAGTACGCCACCTGTCCACGGCAGTACGCGCGCACGGTCGTGTCCCCGACCGTCTCACGCCACTGCAGGATCCGCTCAACCGCGTTGGCCACATCCTCCGCCTGAAACACGGGGCGTTGCTGGGCGTAGACACCCTCGAGTCGCAGGGCGCGTACTGGGAACCGCCATTCGAGTTTCGGGACCAGTTCCCGCCCACCCCCGAAATCCCCATGCACGACCGGCGTCCCTGCGGCGAGGCTCTCCACAATCGGGTACCCGAAGCCTTCACCTAAGCCCGGCGCAATCGTCACAGCGCAGCGCTGATAGAGCAGCGCGAGTTGGCGATCGGTCAAGTGGCCGGTCGTGACGCTCACGCGCTTGGCGAGGCCACAGTCGTCCACGAGCTGCACGACACTCCACGCTTTGACCATCACGTCGGTGTGCAGCCACACGTACACTTTGTGGCCTCGCTGCTTGAGGAGAGCCAGCGACTCGAACAGCAGCCCCAGATCCTTCCGAAGTTGGTTGGTCGCCACACAGCCGATGACGAGCGTCTGCGCGCTCAGCGCATAGGGGCCAAGCTGCCGCGCGACCCACGCGGTTTCTGTGTCAGTGGGAGGCTGCGCGAACGGGGCGAGATCGAGCCCATGCGGCAGATAGGGCACGGCGGCATCGCGCACGGTTTTAATCACCCGGCTCGCCCAGCGTCCGTAGGCCAGCACCCGATCGCAGTGGGCGAGCGCCTCCCCGGCAGGCCCTCCGATACTCCCGAGGCGATTCGGTGCGTCTACGGCGGTGTAGGCCCAGCGCTGCACGGGCGCGCGGAGCTCCTGGTATGCTGCGACTCGCCCCGGATCCCAAATCAGCCACAAGATCCCGGGCGCTTGCCCCCAGAGGCTCTCCCAGAGGGCCTCCACGTAATTCGCCCCCCAGTCGCTCGCGCGGGCCGCCTCGTCCATCGGCAGATGCCACCACTCACGCCAAACCGGGAGGATCGGGCCTCCGACCTGCACGAGATCGAGCGGCAGATCCGAGGCGACGATGTGTCGACAGAGATCGCGCGCGATCCGCCCGAGCCCGGTGGGCTCTTGTGGCCCATCGCCGACGACGAGACAGGGGATCCTAGCAGTCATTGACCTGGAACTGATCGGCGTTGAGCGCGCGTACTGTTGCGGTGAACTCCAGCTTGTAGTGTTCGCTGATCGGCTGTTGCCCGAAACCTGAAAGGATTTGCGCGCCACACCCCGCGCACTCCCACACGTCGGCCACCCACACCTTGTAGGGATGCCAGTCTGCTGGCTGAGCGAGACCTGGGGGTATATCATTCCTAGTCGGTGCTCCTTCGAGGAAGTAGAAGCCGACCTTCTTGCACCGAAAGAATCGCCGACACGGAACACAGATCGGTTTCACGGTCTACGCTCCCGGCAGCGGCGCGACCGCTGTGCCGCGCTTCTTCCCTGTCGCGCTCACGGCTTTCGGCCCACTTCGGCGCGCGAGTGCGTCCTTCGCCAGCGCGAGCACGAGGCTCGCCTGCGTCGGTTCGGCGGTCTCAAAGTAGCGGAGCACCGCCACTGCGGGATCCTTCTTCTTCGGCATGAGTCCTCCTCTTCAGTCGATCCACGTACGCGACGAGCGCCGCGTACACCTCGGGCTCCAGCACGATCCGGTTCGTGGCCTGGATCCCGTTCTCCGCCGTCAGGACGAGCGCGTACCCGTCGAACTCGACATACGCGCCGTCCCCGAGGTACTGCTTCCTCATCGTCGGCTCCTGATCTACACGCGAAAGTTATCGAGGTTGGCGAACGCTCGCAAGAGCGCCCCGCACTGGCACGTCAGCTCGTAGGGCACCGTGCCATCGGGATGCCTCGGGACGTCTTCCTGGTAGTACGCGCTGTCGCACCCCTTCTGGTTCTCGACTTCCTGTACGCCCGTGCGCTGAGTCGTCGCCGGATCGACTGTCGCCACGCGGATGTTGCGATCCTTGCTGCACTTCCACGAGTAGCGGATATCGGCTCCGAACTCGCCTGCCGCATGCTTCTTCAGCGTCTCGGCGTACGCCTTGTTGTTGGCCGGCTTCACGGTTTCTTTCAGCGCGCGCAGGAGGTAGTCGAAATCGCTCGCGACGACGCTCTTGTCCTTGCCGCGTCCGCGTTCCTCGTTACTGAGCCGCGTCTGGAATGGCTCGCCGTTGTACTTCTGGTTGAGCGACTGCGTGATCAGCAGCGGATGATCCTGATCGAAGAGCACCCGCAGCCGCTGCGGCGGGGTCTTGGTGGGCGCGTCGTACAGCTCGTAGCAGCCGTCGAGCACCGCCGGCAGCTTGAACCGGAACGGGCCCGGTTGGGGCGGTGGGGCAAAGCTGCCAAACGTCGGCAGATCGTCGAGGGACTGGCCCGCAGTGGGCAACTGATCGGGCTTGAAGTCGAGTTCGTTCAGGCTCTTCGGTGACATGTCTGTGCTCCTTCAGATCAACTCGTGCGTGTCCCGCAGGAATTAGGTGCCCGGCGCGCGTTGCGGAGGGCGCGCGCCGGGGGGTGGAGGCGGGGTCGTGCCCGTCGCCGGCAGCGAGGCCACCACCGCTGGCGACGTCGCGGCGGTGGCCCCGGCCAGTGACAACGGGGCCGGTACGGGCGTCGTGGCCACGGGCACCGACGCAGGCACCGGGATCGCGGTGGCCGTCACCCTGGCTGATCGACGAGGCTGCATACGTGGGGCGGCCGGCGCCGAGGGGACGCCCACCGTCGGCGCCACCATTGGGGCGGGAGCGACGGGAGCTGGTGCGGCCAACGGCAAGCCTCCGCCCTGTGCTGTCTGCTGGAGCGAGGCTGGCGCCTGCGACACTGGTGTCGCCTGCGTCGCCGCCCCGTACTCCATGATTGGATCGCCTGGCATCCCAGGCGCCCCCGGCAACTCGGCTTCGAGGGAGCGCCGGAGATCCTCATCGAGCAGCTGGAACACCAGCCCGAGGCTCGCCGACTGGAACGGCTTCTTCTCCTCCAGCGGCGGATCGATCAGCATGTCGGGCACGCCGAAGACCGTCGCCGACGTCTTCAGCAAATGCCGGCGGTTGTTGCTGTCGGTGAACGGGCGTAGGTAGAGGCAGAAGTGGATCTTGCCGGCGTCGTCAATGTACTTCGCGGCTTCCATGACATTCCCGAACCACCCGCTCGCCTCGTCGGTCGCCGCCTGCCCCGGCAGCTTCACGCCCAGAATCGGCAAGCCGCCTTCGTCGGTCGTTTCGTTCGCGAGCCCGGTGAACACCGGGCCTTCCACCAGTCCCGGAATGCCCAGGGAATTATCCACCAGTTGACGGCCGCGCGATTGTCCGAAGCCGATGTCCGCGCGGTTGTTGCCCCCCAATCGAATCACTCCACTCGTCACGACGCCACCAAACGCCGGCTTCTCGCCGCCAATGTTCCCCGCTCCACGCTGATGATCCATGTGATCCAGCACGACGTTGGTCATCGAGGTGATGCCGTCGAACGCGACGCCGCCCACCAGCTCGAAGCCTTTGGTGCGCCGCGCCTGCTCCTTCACCAGCGGCGCGTTGATCATCTCCTTGCAGATCGTACAGAACATCGGCTGCACCAGACTGATCGCCGGCACCGTGCGCAGCGGATGGCCCTGCGGGCAGGAGATGTCGTAGCTCACGGTGATCGGCGGGACCAGCTCACACGCGGGACTGCACTCCCCTGTGATCGCGTTGATCCGCTTGGGCCAGTAGCCTTTCGTCGCCAGGTAGAGCGTCTCGATGCCGAGGCCCTCTGCACTCCGAGTGCGTGCGCGCCAGAACCGAATAATCCCCTGCTTCATGCACACCTGGACATCGGTCGGGATCGCGCCCCCATCCCAGGAGTACAGCAGGAGGATCTTGCCGTAGGTCGCCCAGAGGTAGCGGGCGAAGGTGGCGAGCAGCGAGGTCTTGCCCGAACCCGAGACGCCGAGAATCAGCGTCGCGGTGAAGATGCGACGGATCGCGGCGGCGGCCGGCGTGGGCGAAGTAGCGGTCGTTGGCTCAGTCATCGGATCTCCTTCCGACCCCGGCGCACGCGTTTGGATCGGGACGGGTCGTCTTTGTCCTCATACCGGACGTTCACGCCCGGCTTCGGGGCGCGGCGCTCAAGCGTGCGGCGGTCTAGGAGGTGTCGACGGTTGGTGGCGGCGCCGCTCAGTGGGAACGTCATTCCTGCGCCTCCAGCTCCGCGATCAGCCGCTCGGCTTCCTCGACCGAGCACCACTCCCCGCTCTCGATCTCCTCGGGGGTGTCCGCGAGTACCTGATCCTTGAACAGTCTCAGTGCCGCGATGATCGTGCGCCGCGCCTTGCCTTCGGGCGCGAGACCTGCGACAGCTGCGGTCACCGGAGGTGCAACCATCCTGTGCGCTGCCGTCTGCGCGCGCGCGAGCTGGTAGCCTGCGATGAACGCATCCGCGAGCGACGCGTCGGCGTGTGCCGCCACCCACTGGACCGCTACGCTGCACAGCTCGGCGCTCTGCTCCCTGTCACGCTTCAGTGCGTGGAACGCGGGCGATTCGCCCCTGCGCGCCGCGGCCTCTGCCTGCACGAGGAAGCCCGGTGCCACGTGAAACCCTGGCCTGCCGGCGCCACAACTGGCGCATCCCTGCTCCAAGGCGCCCGTATTCTCCACGCGGCAGCTCGGACATTTCCAGATGCCGATCGCCCCGATCCCCGCGCCCTCGTACACCCCCCGGCCAATCTCGCCCCCCGCGCCGCCCGTCGGGGGCTCGCCGCCGTAGAACGTCCGGTCGTCGCTCATGGTCGTGAGGTCGCGCTGCTCGGCGTCTGCGCCTGATCCTGCCGGTTCGCCGCCCGCCAGCCGGCGCGACTGGGATCGGAGTCCGCCCCCGGCGACGCCAGCCGACGCGTGCAGACTTCGAGCGCGACGGTCAGCCGATCGCGATCGCTCCGTAGCACGTCGATCTGATTGAGCAGATTCGCCCGCTCGGCGTCGGCCTGCTGCGTGTAGGCGGCGTGCTCGGCGCGGGCCTGATCGCGCTCCAGGATCAGCTCCCCATTGCGCCGCTGGATCTCCGCCAGCTGCGCCTGTGCCTGCTTCCCGCGTTCTCGACCCGTCATCGCTCCTCCTCCTCGTCCACATCCTCCGCCTGCTCCGGCAGCAAGCCCCGGCCGATCGCTTGCTGCAATTCAAAACTGTGATGTGGCAGCCGCGGCTTGTACTTCCCGCTGCCAATCGGATCCTGCCAGCCTTCCTCGCGCAGGCAGATGCCGACAAACTCACACTGGTGCTCCTTGCCGAAGGGCCGGCACTGCCAGCTCTTGGGCACGAGGAGATCGAACTCGGCCTGGAACTCCTCGCTGGCCCACGGGTGCCGCTGCTGCAGCTCCCACAATTTCCAGAGCGTCTCCTGCCAGCGCGACTCCTCGCCGAGGATCGCGCGCCTTGTGGAGGCGATCTGTACATCCTGCCGGTTCATCGGCCCCAGCAGGAAGCACACCTTGTCGAGCACGCTCTCGGGCAGTGTCCGCACCCAGAACTCCTCGGGTGTGAGTGTCGGATCCTGTTCGCGGTACGCGCGCCACGTCGGCCAATCGCTGTCGATGAGCTCCCACACGCCGCGGCGCTTGTAGGTTTTGTTGGCGCGTTTGGTCTCGCCGTGCTCATCGATCCATTCCCACGTGGGGAGCCACTGGTCGGAGGCGAGCGGTGGATTCCCCAGTTTGCAATAGCCATAGCACAGCGCCGTCTGCTGCTTTTTGCGCTGCACGCCGTCGGTCTCGTACTTGTCCTTCCTGCGCGATCCCTTCCCGAGCCCCACGATGTACAGTTCGGTGACTTCCGCACCAAGCATCTGCTGCAGATCGAGTGTGCCGAGTCCGAGCTGACAGTCGGTCTCCCACTGCTCGGCCCACGCGTCGCTCTCCCACCCGGTGGTCTTCACCTCGAAGTACGCGAGTCCAGCGCCCGTCCGACGCTGTGCGACGAGGTCGGTGCGCAGCATGAGGACTTTGCCCTCGCAGCCCCGCGCGACATGTGTGTCGAAGGGACTCGCGCCGGCGCCGCAGGTGCAGGTGAGGAAGTGCGGGCGCTCCTGCTCGACCATGCGGACGCGGTAGGTCTGATGCAGCCAAGGCAGGAACTTCAGCCGCACGGCCCACAGCAACCCCGAGATCAACACCGCCTGCTCTCGAATGATCTCGTCGGTGGTGGGGCCGGCCAGAATGCCCTGGAAGCCGCGCAGGGTGACCTTGGCGAGGTACCGCGCCTGCACGTCGTGGATGATGGCGCGGGTTTCCTCGGCGGTGGGCAGGCGGTCGTGGGCGAGCAGGATCCGTCCGAACGCTTCCACCCCCTCGTGCGCACTCAACCCGGTCGCCAGGGGCAGCGCGTCCGAGGCGTGCGTGATGCCGTACCCGGTCGGGCCGAAGTGATACCCGAGGTACCGCGCACACGCGCACCGCCCGGTGCCGCGCTTGAAGCGCGAGCGGTCGGTCAACCACAACAGCAGAGGAGCGGGAGATTCGTGAGGGGCGTCGGGGGCCGCCATAGGTGTGTCCTTTGAGGCCGTTCGTTATAGGACTGAATGAGGTGCCGTCAACCAGAGGCGTGTCGCCTCTGGGCCCTCGATCGCCAGCCGGTCGAAGAATGCTCGCAGCGCCTCGCGCACGGCCACGGTCTCCGCCACATCGGCGCATTCGAGAATCCAGCTGACATCATTCCACGCGCGGTAGTGCCCCGTGCTACTCGTCTCGCCCTCGCGGAGGCGGAACAGCAGGGGTTGGATGCGGACGCGGATCGGCTTGCCCGGTCGCTCGGCCGCCGCTTCTTGCACAGGAAGATCCAGATTCTCAACGTCTGCGCTGTAATCGACGTTCATGCTGCCAGACAATATAGGCGCAAGCGGCAACTTTGTCAAGTAGACGTATACCGAGCGGTCGGTTGTGGGTCGAAGAGAGACCGATCACCACAGGTGGGGAGGCTTGCGGATGAGACCTCAGGGGTGTAGAACAGCGCGAAGAGAGCTCGGCCCGCCAGGCTGCACAACCTGACGGGCCCGCCGGAGCGCCTAACCTGCGAGCAACGAGAGCGCCATGCCAGACGATCCCACAGCCCTGTTGAGTTGTCAAGCCCCCTATTCCCCCCTCCCCCTCATCCTCCCTGCCGGCGGCATTAGTCTGCTCGCTGGTGGCTCGGGCATCGGGAAGACCGCGTTTCTGGCCACCTTCCTCCGCAACTTGCGCGAGGGACGGCCCATCTTCGGGCGCCAGCCGGCCTCGATCCCCACCGTCGGCGTCGTCAACACCGACCGCGGCTGGGTCGAAGGTGCCGGGGAGTGGTTCAAGCGCGCCGGCTACGCGGACATCCCGTTCTACTCTCTCATCGACGATGCGACCTTCAACCCCAAGAAGCTCCGCAAGAAATGGGAGCGCACCGATCTGCTGTTTGAGTGTGTCGACAAGCTCAAGCTGCCGCCACACAGTGTGGTCGCCACCGATCCGATCGCGCTCTTCCTCGGTGGGAACCTGATGGACTATGACGCCTGTGCCGTGGCCTGTTGTGAGATCCGCCGGAAGCTCATCGACCGCACCCTGACCATGATCGCGACCGCGCACGCCAAGAAAATCACCGCGAACAAGCAAGACCGCTATCTGCGCATTCAGGACCACATCTTGGGCTCAACGGCCCTCTTTGGCTTCACCGACACCCAGATGTATCTCGCCACGCCCGAAGAGCTGAAGAAGCCCTACTATGCGTTCCTCTGGCAGCCCCACATGGCCCCGGTCGAGACGTTCATGCTCGAACGGGACGAGCAGGGGCTCTTCGTGCCCTATACCGGCGCGGATTTGGCGTCTGAGGCCAAAGTGTTCGCGCTCTTCCCCGAGACCGGCGCCGAAGTCACCTTTGGCACCCTGACCGAGCAGGCCGATGTCCTGCCCCTGAAACGTCGCCAGCTCAAGAACATCCTCGAAAAGCTGCTCGCCGACGGCAAGGTCGAGCACGTGCGGCACGGGTGCTATCGCCGGGTGACGGTGCAATGACCGCCGCGCTGGTCGTCCTGCGCCGGCCGATCGTCGCTCGCGTCCCGAGCACGATTCCTGGTCGGGTCGAGTACGTGCTCTCCTGCGGACACCGCATCACACGCCCTGCTTGCGGGATCCGCCGTCGTCCATTCGTCTGTTGGCGCTGCACGGATACGTGGGCGCGTGGGCAGCCCTTCCTGCGTCAGGTGGAACAAAACGTACTATAGAGGGGGTAATCACTGCACTATCCCTCTCTATATTAAGATTAAAGACTCTGTCCACTGCACTTTAGAGATAGTGCAATGGGCAGATCTGAACCCGCCCGATCTGCACCCGGTTGACGCCTTCTCGCCCTTTCTATTGAGTAGCTTCCAGAGATAGTGCAATCAAAGTGCAATGGCTGCATATGCAGTCCATTATGCAATAGTGCAATGCCCCTCACTAATGTCCCAGGATTGCACTTTGATTGCACTTTAGTAATCCTTATTATACAGTCACTTATAGAGATAGTGCAATGGCCGATTATTGACTGCACTATCTATAAACTACTGACTGGCTGAGACTTAGACTCTATTTCACGTGAAAGTTCAGGGCCCCTCGCGCGCAGGAGAGATGATCTCTCTTATTCCCCCTTATAGCGTTCCGCTTGACCGCTAAGCACGAAGTCAGATCCATGTACCGGACAATGCGGCGCCCAGCCGTCCGGTGGGGGGCAGAGGCACTCCGCCACCACCGCGACGTTGATCTCCTCGCCGCTGCGCTTAGCTTGCCAGGGCCAGCGTCCACCGGCGTACGCGCGGAGCTGGGCGAGCTGTCGGCGGGTCGGCTTGGTATCAGGAGGGGCCTGCCAGGGCGTCCGCGTGCCCGAGGGGAGCGACCAAAGGAGGAGCCCAGCCTGCCACACCCGCCCACAGCTCGGACACGTCAGAACGGCCGTAAAGGGATTGTAGGGGTGCGCGGAGTCGGCGGTGACCCGCTGTCGCGAGGTCTCCCCCGGCTTATGGCGCCGCCGTGTCGCGCGCTGCGCGAGGATGTCGCGTTGGCGGCTGCGCCGTGGGTCGAGGTCAGCGACGATCAGCGCCGTGCAGCTCGGGCACTCGCAATGGAAGCGATCGAGCCGGGCGAAGAAGCGGATACCAAGGGGAGCGGTCGGTTGTTGCGGCATGACGCTTATAGACTCCCGTTCCCCCAGCCGTGCGCGAGCGCGCGCCGGATCTCGGTCCGCAAGTCGCCCGCCTTGACCGGGAACCCGCAGCAGCCCGAACACCCATCCGGCCCGAGCGGATCGAAGTAGTACCAGCCGTCCTCACCGGTCTTGAACACCATGAAGCGCTGCCCCGTCCGCGACTGGACGACGGAGACGTACTGCTTGACCATATAGCGTCGATCCATTAGCGGGCGCTCAGCAGCAGGACGCCGACGCCGACCAGCCCAAGGATCAGCACGCTCAGTCCGATGAAGATCAGGACCCCGAGCACGGCGCGGCCTTCTTCACTGGCGAGCAGCACCGCCCCCAGAATACACACCAGCAGGATTGTGATCATGCTTTCCCTCCCTTCGGCCCGAAGATCCGGCGCCAGCACGCCCAGCACCAGCCCTTATAGGCCACCGGCCGCTTGCGACAGCCGGGACAGATGGGCGTCTGGGAATCGTTCATGGCAGCCTCGGGGGGGCAGGAGCGTTCCTATCTACCTGTGGGCAGATCGCCCGCGCCGCGCGCACCAGATCGCGCACTTCCTCGCCCACCTGCGCGATCAGGCCCTCGATTGTGGCGCTCCTGCACCAGGCCGGCGTCGGGGAGTAGTACGTCTTCCGCATACGAGGATTGGCGGCGTCGGCCACGTGGCCCAGCATGCGATCGCGTTGCTCCCGATACGCCCGCCCTCGCGCACGCGCGCCGAGCCGCCGTTGCTGCGCCCAGAATCGGGCCTCATCCGGCGCCGGATCGTGTCGCGTGAACCACTGCACCTGAACCGCCCGCAGCCGGCGTAAGGTCTCGGCTTTCGCCAGCCCGCTCTGGGCCTCGCAGACCAGGTGCCACAAGTCGTGCGCAATCGGCCCGGCCTCCGGATCGATCGCCTGCCGGACGATCGCGTACAAGAACTCCGCGTCCCCGATATGCGAAGTCTTCTTATAGTGCGCGTACAGCTCGGCGTCGCTCAGCGCGGCCAGGTCGACATCGCCCGCGCGTGTCGCCCGCTTCGGCTTCGTGCCCCAGCAGTGCCCACAGCTTGGACAGGTCGGCATCATCAGATCTCCTTTATAGCGCGTTGATCAGCAGCACGGCGGCCGCGACGGCCCCGAGCAGCAGCAGGTACACGGGCCAGTCGTCGATCAGCTTATGCCGGCTGTTCATCGTGTCCTCAGTTCTGCCGCAGTTGCGCCGCTAATTCGAGTATTGCTACGGTCCGCGTGATCATGGCGGCTACCCTTTCAGAATCTCAGATCGACCAGCTGGCCAGCCGGCGGCCGGCTGATCGGCGCCGGCTGCAGTGGCGTCAGCCGTCCCCCAGGACGCGAGACGATCGGCGCCGGCTGTGGAGACACCCTTGCCGGCGCTGGCTGGGCCCGCTGGCGCGCCTGTAGCGTCCGTAGGATACGCATCCTGGCGGCCGACAGCCGATCCACCGCGATCGGCAGGATGCCGGCGCTGGAGATCGCGATCGCGTAGGCGTGATCGGCCAGGTCCAGGTCGCGATCGGTCAGTGTCGCCGTGACGTCGGTCGCCAGGACAAACGCCAGCACGCGAATCCCGTACTCGGCGATCGTCTCGTCGGCGCCGACCGGCGGGAGCTCCGGCAGTCGCGGATAACTCATACGTCCCTCCGCACCATGCAACAGCACGGCGCCGACTGGCAATCGCCGCAGAACCGGATCGTGTACTCCCTCGTCACAGCCGCAGGCGGTACGCCCAACGCTCGTTTCGCCCAACGGCGCGCGTCGGCGATCGTGTCATCCTGCTTTCGCAGATCCCCGTACTCGACTGTTCGCACGATGTAGACCGGCACGGTCGTACCCTCCGGAACCGGCCGGAACCCTCGCGCGGTTCCGGCCGGATACCGCAAGGCGCGACTACACGCCGACGACGCCGGCCGAGTGCTCGTACTCCACGTAGGACTCCAGGATCAGCCCGCGGATCCGCTCCTGCGCCGTGCTGTCGACGATCGGCCGGAGCAGCGCGAACGATCGGCGCTCGCCGTTGATGGAGTACGACCGCGCCGGAAACGTGACGTTCCGACCTGAACCGCCGCGCCGCTCCCAGATGCCGAAGCCGATGAGCTTCAGCCCGTCGAGCGGTCCGTCAGCCTGATCGAAGTGCAATTCCGCCGTGGCCAGCTGGCCGGCCGGTGTGCCCTTGTCATTTGGTAGGATCTTGATCGTCATCTCGACCTCGCTCCGTTTCCTATGATGTTCCGCGTTTACGCTGCGACCAGCTGCGCCCCACGGGCCAACACCTTGCCAGCCAGCAGATCCAGATCGAACCGGTCATCCTGCCACCCGCTCGCCTGCGACAGCTGCGTCAAGCCTTGCGCCGTGCCCCAGAACGATCGCGGACTGGCGGTGTAGATCTCGCTCTGTTCGACCAGATCGTACGCCGTGGTCGCCTGATCCTTGGTCGTTCCCATGGTCTGCAGCTCATCAATCACAGCCTCCCGCGTCGACGCGATCTCCTGATCGATCAGAAGTCGGATGATCCGCTCGTCGGCCGCGGCCGATCGCGCCGTCCACGCCTGCGCCACACTGCCGATTTCCCGGACCACATCGCGCAGCACGTGCGATCCGACGTGGCGCCGGCGGAACCGCCGATCGAGAACCGCGCCCCACAAGTTGTGATTGCCACAGATGTACTCGAAGAGAATCCGCTCGATCACGACCGACGACGCGCCGACTTCAGAGTTCCGGACCAGCACGCCGCGGAACATCTGGCCCTCCCCGCCACGGATACTGGGATCGGTCACAATCGATCCGCCGTTCACCATGACCACGAAGCTATCCCGATCGCCGCGGTAGGCGCCTCCGCGCGGGCCATCCTTCCCGCCTTCCCACGTCGGCGGGAGCTCGAACCCATGGCCGATCGCATCCTGCAGGCCGGCGTACAACGGCCCGTCCCACAGCCGGCCGTACGTCTCTGAGGTAATCGATCGCACGTGCGGACGCGGTCGGCCGTTCGCCGCCTGGACCAGCAGTGTCGCCTTTTCGCCGACGTCCGATCGGCGGATCCCATCGTTCACGGCGTCAACGGCAATCGACGGCGCCAGCTGCCGCAAGTAGGCGGCCGGCGCGCCGATCAATCGGCACAGCTGGCCGAATGACCAGTGACTGAGTGTCGCTTGCCCTTTGGGCGACGCCAGCACGACCGATCCGGCCGGTCCGATCGGCAGGGTCGACTTCTGATCGTCTTCAGGGAAGGACACCAACGCGAGTGACGTGCCGACGGCGTGCAAGTCTTTCAGGTTGTACCCGACTTCCCGACTGTGCTGCCGATCGGTTTCCGCCGCGTGGATCAACGCGTCCAGGCTCGGGAACCGTTCATCCGGTGGACGCTTGTAGTACTCGCTCGCCGCTGTGCCGATGACTCCTAACATGGTCTGTACCCTCCGTCTAGGCCGGCTGATCGAGGTGCGCTCGGGCCGGCTGTGCGCGGGCGCCGTCGGCGGCATTGCCAGCGCGCCTGTGTGCTCCTGCGGTCTGCTGCGCTCCTTGCTCGTCGCCCGATCCGCACGTCGACTGCCGGCCGCCCAGCCGCGCCAGGAGCTCGGCATAGTGGCGATCGCTCATCGGTGTGCTCCTCAGTGTGCTCATCGGTGTGCGGGATACTCCGCGCGAGCGCATACGCTCTCACCCTCCTACAATATAGGCTTCCGCGTCCTGGTTGTCAAGTAGTCCGCTTGACGAAGTAGTCCGACTGCAGATATCGTGCCAGTCGGATCGGCCTGAGCATGGCGCTCGACCGTGCGCGGGCGCTCTGGACTGATGACAGTTCTGGTCATGATCTGACGGATCTGTCCGTTTACATAACCCGCATTATCAGACACAAGTAATGATAACATCAACGACTTAGGCTGTGTATACCCCGGCTAACTGGAGGCGAAAGTGATCTGTCCCATCTGCGCACGTGACCGGCGGCTCGTCCAGGACCATCACCACCCAAGCGGCATCAGCCGGTGGCGGCTCTGTCGGGCCTGCAACGCCGGGCTTGGCATGTTCGGTGACTCAGCGGAGCGCCTAGAGCGGGCGCTCGCGTACTTGCGCTCCTCCCCGCACGATGACGCACAGCCCGAGACGGAACACCTCGACTGGCTCAAGTCACAGCCCGTGAACGCCAGCACTTTGCGGGAGCGCATGGCGGGATCGGCGCTGGCGCCGGACGTGCTTCAGTTAAGTGTAAGGCCACGTATGTGGTGATCGGCGCGATTCCACCCACGCGAGTAGGCAATCCTCATGCCAACAATACGGCACACAATGTGCATGGTGCGCAGGACTGCACACTCCTACACACCTCTGCACGCGAGTGCGCGCAGCTGCACAGGACTGCGCAGGATTGCCCAGGACTGCACACTCCTGCATTGTCCGTGGGGTACCCCCCGGCCGGCGAGGCTCAGCTCGTGCAAGGGTCCAGCGACATTTCCTGTAAAAATTTAGTGGAAAATTTTGTGTGTGGGGGGGAGAAATAGGGCTATAATGCTGGACTATGCCCATACTCAACTACAACAATGCTGGCGATCTCGCACAACTGCTCACGGCCTATCGATTCCTCGAAGCGGGACGACTGCCCGCGTGGCCGCTGACCGTCTGCGCCTACGACTTGCTCATCGATGGCGGTGATGGGATCTTTCGTGTGCAGGTGAAGAAGGGCTCACAGGTCGCAGAGGGACCTGACACCTGGCGCGTGCACCTGACGAAGAAGCTGCCGATCCCCGCGACCGCGTTCGATTACCTCGTCATCTGGTGTGACGCAAACCGCAGCTACGTCATCCCTGCTGTCGCGTTGCAGAATACACAGAATCCAGCGGTGCTCGTCGCCGCGGTGCAGCTCTATGGGAAGGGCGAACGCTTCGCGATGTACCTAAACCGGTTCAATTTAGGGAGTGGCGAGCCCAAACCCTGTACGACGCTCGCTCCAGGAACGTCCACACGACGGCGGTTCTGGTTTCAGGCTACGAAGGGCGAGCAGCGGAAGCAGCACAAACGCTTAAGCGCACAGGAAGTTGAGGAGATCCTGCACCTCCCCATCCGGTGGTTTAAGAAACAAGAGCAGGCGGAAGGCTTGATCCCTATTGAGCAGGTCGCCCAACAGTTCGGTGTGACGGTGATGACACTGCGGAACTATCTCCGAGGTAGAGGCCGCAAGGATTTACCGCCTGTGTGAAGGAGGACTTGCCTCCGCCCCGGCGCTGCGCGTATCCTGCTGAGTGATGCGACTGCCGAAGATCCTCGCGCTCGGCTTGCTCGGGCGACGCGCGCTCAGCGAACTGACCGGGATTCGAGAGCAGCTCGCGCAGCAGAATGCGCTGCTCGCACGCCTCGCGAATCACTTCGCGCCGATCGCGCCGCGGACCGATCAGGCGGATGTCCTCGCGACGACTGGCGTCGATCATCTCGATCCGATCGAAGCGGGGATCGTGCTGGACTATGTCGAGCGCACGCGACACGACACGGGCCACGAGCCCAATGGCGACGAGATCCTGACCTACTTGGCCGATGAGCGGACCACGGATCTGCACGCGCGGATGATCGCGCGACACCGGGAGATCGAAGCACTCCAGTCGCGATCGGAGCGGCGGCGATGAAGAAACGCGCCGGGGGCCTGATGTTGGCCGCCGCACGTCTCGACGCCGCGCCCCTCGCGCTCACGGCGGAGGAAGCCGATCTCTCCGCCGGCGCGATCGCGACCTTCGAGGCCGTGCTCGGCGGGCGCGATGCGCTGGTCGACGCGCTCTGTGTCGCCGACGGCTCACCCGAGGTCGACAAGATCACCTCGCTCCTGCTCGATGCGCGCTACGACGGCTGGAGTCTGCGCCGCGTCTGCGCGACGGCGGGATTGACGGTCGCCGATTTCTTCGCCGCCTACAAGAAGGCGGCGCTGGTGCGGGCGCATCTGCAACTCGTGCCCGTGATCACGCAGAAGCTAGTCGGCGTGGTGGACGATCTGCTCACCCGCGCGCAGCCCCACTACCTCCCCTGCGGCGTCTGCCAGGGCAGCGGGACCGTCACACCGGCGCCCACGCGCACGCAGCCGACCCCCAGCGCGCAAACCTGCGAGAGCTGCCAGGGGCAGGGCCGCGTGTTGCACCTCCCGGATCTCGATCGGCAGAAGCTCGCGCTCGAAGTCGCCGAGGTCATCAAGCCGAGGGCCGGCTTCACGTTCAATCAAGCCACCGTGGTCGCGGCGAGTGGGGGCGCGGCTCCTGGCGCCCTCGAACAGCTGCAGCAGGCGGTGAGTGCCGTGCTCTACGCCCCCGGGGCGCGGACGCCTGTCGTAGACGGCCAGGTCCTCGCCGACGCCGCCCCACCCGAGACGCCCGAGGCGACCCGATCGTGAGCCCCGATCCGAGCCTCTGGGCGATCCTGACCGCGCTGGGGGGCGTGCTCTCCGTCCTCGCGATGGCCTTCGCGCTGGGCTACAACTGGCGCCGTGTGTCGGTGCTCGAACGGGATCTGGACCGGCGCCTCCATGCCGAGCACCAGCAAATCGCCGACATCGCCGAGACCTACGCGCGGAAGGATCTGATCAGCCTGGAGCTGAAGGCGCTGAGGTCGCGGATCGACTACATGTCGAAACAACTGGCGGCCGTGTTGCGCGAGGCCCCGTACGAGGATCGGACGTCGGAGGGGGGTTGATGCTGAAGGTGCTGTCGACGGTCGTGCCAAAGTCGCTCACCATCGCGGCGGGGATCGTCAACGCCGGGATTGAACTGGCGCTCCCCGACATGGTCATCACCGCGGGGCGTAACGGCAGGCACAGGCCGGGCTCGAAGCACTACACTGACAACGCGCTCGACTTCCGCACCAAACACCTGACCGACGTCGACAAGCGGTTGCTCGTCGCCGCGGTGACGCGACGGCTCGGCACGGACTACGATGTCCTGCTCGAAGACGCCGGCACCAGCAACGAACACGGACACGCGGAGCATG
>ERZ1292632.154-Hain-H43-01um-R2-154-length-70028-cov-12_pt1 | contig 70028 bp, 123 predicted proteins | sample MGYA00564407_ERZ1292632 | MGnify/ENA primary metagenome ERZ1292632 (study PRJEB36523, sample SAMEA6512637) | groundwater metagenome | collected 2019-01-08 | study: AquaDiva: Metagenomics assemblies of 32 groundwater samples | reverse complement strand
GAAAGGGTTTGGCATACCCTTCGGGAGTGGCATCGAAAGGGTTTGGCATACCCTTCGGGAGTGGCATCGAAAGGGTTTGGCATACCCTTCGGCAAGGGTCTAGCAACCCCTTTGCCCATTCCTGGGCCCATTTCATATCCAGGCAGGCGCTGGCAATCTTGCCCAGCTCGGCTAACAGGGGTGAGGCCGGTAGCCCTGCCAGGGCAGCGTCCCAGGCTTTCAGCACGTTGGGGTTCTCGGGCCGGTTGTCGGCCAGTACCCGGGGTAGGAAGACCAAGCGGGCTGCCGGGTCCGATTGCATCAGGCCCAGGCTCTCGAGTTCCCCTCGGGTCTCGGTGACGTCCTTCACCGACCACTGCAGGTCGGCGGCGACGTAGGCATCGTCGATGACGAACAGGCCCATGGAGTGGCCATGGGGTGTCGTCAACAGATAGAGATACAGATCCCTGGCCTTGGCCGATAGCGCCCGAAAACCAGGGTCATGCCATATCTGCCGGTAGACCTTGGCGTAATTCTTCAGTCCCTTTCCTCCGGCTCGAGCCATAATTCGCCCAGGGCGGCGAATATTGACCGCTCGGTGTCCCCGGCGATTCTCCGACCCTGGGCATCAAACATCCCGTCCCCATTGGCCGCCAGGTGCCAGCCCCGCTGTTTCGCCAACCAGCACAGGCGGATATTGCTCTCCTTGCTGCCCGTGCGGATGAGCAGCAACGTCGCCCACGTCTGGGGCGTGGCAAAGTAGATGTCGACCTGCGTGCCCGGCTCTCCGCTAGCCGCGGGCGGCAGAATTAATCGCTGTAGTTTGCCGCCCGTCACCGGCGTGTTTCCCAGGCACCGGATCGTCATATCAAGTTTCCAGGGGTCCTTGGGGATCAGGACGATATCGATGTCATGCGGATCGGGACGGCGGCGGCGGATGCTGCCCGCGACCTCTATTCGGGAGCAAAAAGGACGGAGGGAGTCCAACACAGTCATAGCTATACGCTCTGCCTCTTGCAGCTTCACCGACTCCTCCAGTCTACCGCAGGGGGACAACCAGCTCTTTGATCGTCAGGAAGCCGTCCCAGGCGGGACAGCTCATATCGCTCAGTCGGGAGCCGCCCAGCTCCCGGTAGACCTCCTCCGGCTGCATGCCGGCCAATCGGAACAGGATAGGCAGCAGATGCCCGTAGTCCGGGACGTCGGCCGGAACCACTTTCTCCCACTCCGAACGGGGTTTTACCCGCTCCCAGATACGTTTTGGGGCCGCCGTTTTACCGGCTGGGACAGGGGCCGCGGCCGTTGTGCCAGCAGGCAACGAGGCGCCGGCCTCCTGCTCGGCCATCACCTCCGGTGGGAACAGGTCGTCCGGCGGCTCTTCCTCCTCGGCGGCATCCGGGGCTGGGATCAAGGGTACGGGGCCCAGACCCTTGCGCACCAGGTCGAGAAGCTTCAGGTCGCTCCGGAGCTGAAGCACGTGCACCGTTTTCTTGGTGCCCGTGCCCAGGGGGTTCACCTCCTGGGGTTCCAGGCTGAGCTTTAATGGTATGCCCCGCACGCGGCAACCCCGGCCGCCGATGAGCTCCAGCGCCGAGTTGATGTTGACCATGGAGTTCCACGACCCGGTGTCGAGCTGCCAGACGCCGAGCCCCGGGACGTCGGGCAGGCAAAACATCAGGTTCATGACCCCGCGACAGGGCGGAGCCTTGTCGCTATCGGGGTCCCGTACCGCCTTTGGGCAGGTCTTAGGGTCGCAGGCGCCCTCGCGGTACTCCCAGCGTTTGGTGGCCTGACCGGCGAAGTCCCCGGTGTCGAGATCGACCTTGCGGCGGCAGGTCTGGCCGTCCCCTTTGCAGACTAAGCCCTGAGTGGTGGAATAGCACTTGAGGTACTGAGCGGCGAAGAACTCGGGGTCGTCGACCGGGAAGATGATGTCCAGGACTCTGGGCTGGTCGCCTACATATTGCTTAATGGCGTCGGGAACCACAAAGTAGTCCACGGCCTTAGGGTAGGGCTTCTTGGGCGCCGGGGGCGTGACCTTGATGCCGAGCCTCAATTTCCCAAGACGTGGGAGCCTTCGCACATCGCTAAGACCGGCGATCGGCATCAGCCACCCCCTTCTGTTCTTCTCGTTGTCGAAACTCCTCGAGGGCAGCGACCACCAGGCTATAGATGTGGACTGGCTTGCCCTCCTGTTGGGTGCGGCGGGCGGCCTCGTCTCGTAGCCACTCGTGGAGCTCGAGGGGTAGGGTCGACAGTGTGACGACGTTTCGTATGGCGCGCGTCATAGTGGGTACCTCCATAGCAATATTGCCGCCGCCACTTTAACCGACCGGGGTGGAGTTTGTCAAGGGGTTTTTGGCAGATTTCGGGGAAAGTTTTTAGGCCACTTTGCCGGGGTGGTGCTCGTCCAGGTAGGTGCTGAGGACGGCGATCGCCTCCTGGACGCTGAGGTCCTGATCGCGGGCGAACTGGATGATGACCTCGGTTCCCAGAGTCTGCACCACCAGGAAGCCGGAGGCTATGGCCTCGGAGTTCAGGGCCAGCTTAAACAGGCCGTTGAGCTGGTGCTTGATCGCAGCCGGGATCATGTCCTGGGACTTGGGGGTCAGTCGGAATGGGCTCTTGTGCTGGGCCAAGTCGGGCCGGGACCGCAAGGCATCTACGACGTAGAAGTCCCAGAGGGTCTTGACTTGGATGGCCGTCACCTGGGGTGGGAACTTCTCCATGTCGCCGCAGATGCGGTCCAGCCGCTGGTCCACTTTACCCTTCCAGTAGCCAATCAGGTAGATGGTGCCCGCCAGCGACAGCAGGCCGGCGACCGTGCCAACGATAGGTCCTACATCGCTCATGGCGACGTGACCTCGGGTATGAAGTAGGCGATGATGTACCGGTCGCCGTTCAGGTCTATGGTCAACGGGTTGTCGTACAGGTACTGGGCCCCCTGGTAGTCATACCAGTAGGTGAACTGGTAGTTGATGTCCCTGGGAGAGAGGGGGACGGCTGCCAGGGTGATGGGTCCGGACGCGTACTGCCCGGACGACGGGACAACGTACCCGGCGCTGGCGGGAAACACCTCGATGGTGAGGTTGTAGGTCGTGGGCGCCGGCGGCGGTGGTGGCGGAGGTGGAGGCGCCACCGACTCTATGGACAGCAGGCCGGCGGGCGCCCCAAAGAGTTCGTTCCCCTGGGCGTCCCACACTTGGACGAAAATCTCATAGACGCCGGGTCCCGGCAGCTGTCCAGTATCGAAGGCCACCGGCAGGTCTAAAGACTGCCCGGGCTGGAAGGCAGGTTGCCAGTTGACGGCGGGCGTATCCTGGCCGCTGACGGCCCGCAAGGTCAGCAGGACGGACAGCGAGTAGGTTGGCAGCGTCGGGGGCATCGGCAGCTCGGCTGGCCAGCTGGTCGGGAACTGGATGGACCCCGACCACGGTTGCCCGTAGTCCACGGTGGTCGGCAGGCTGAGGCTCGGGGTCCCCAGCATGTCGGCAGTAGGCAGAGGAGGCACCTCCACCGGGGGTGGGACCTCGGGCGTCATGAGATAGAGCTGCCGGATGATGTTGGCGAACAGCACGGTGCCCTGGGAGCCGACCTCCAGCCAGACGTTGTAGCGGCCCTCGGCGAAGCCCTCCGTGCTCATGTTCACGGGCAAGGTAAGTGGCTGTCCCAGGGTGACCGACTGGGACAATTCTGGCAACGCGTACCGCTGCCCGGCCGGGTCCTCGAGGGCGATTCCCAGGTCGAACGGGTAGGCCGGCAACGGGGGGACCGGCGTCCCGGCCGGCAGCGTGGGGACGACGGTCGGCACCGTCACGCTCCCTACCCATGGCTGGCCTATGTCCAGTTGCTGGGGCAGGTTGGCGGCCGGGACCCCCAGCATCTGGGGTGTGGGGACAGTCGGCCAGACGAAGGGTGGGGGTGGAACGCCGGGCGCCGCCACCAGGGTTATCTGGCCGATGACCTGGCGGAATATGTAGTTCTGGCCGTTGTGGACGGCCAGCCAGACGTTGTAGGCGCCTGGGGGCACAGACGCCGTGTTGGCGCTGAGCGGCAGGCTGAGCCGGTCCCCCAGCCGGATGTTAGACGTTCCCTGGCCCAGAAAGTAGCCGGCGGCCGTGGGATCGGTGGCCGAGGTGGAGAGCCAGGCCGCCCAGGCGACGCTGTAGGTCGGCAACGTCGGCGTCGGGGTGCCAGGCGGCAGGCTGGGGACCGTAGTCGGCAGACCGATGGCCCCGGTCAACGGCTGTCCCACGGTCAGCTGCGCCGGCAGGGTGAGGGCGGGGACCCCCAGCATCTGGGGCGTGGGGACAGTCGGCCAGACGAAGGGCGGGGGCGGAACGCCGGGCGCCGCCACCAGGGTTATCTGACCGATGACCCGGCTGAATATGTAGTTCTGGCCGTTGTGGACGGCCAGCCAGACGTTGTAGGCGCCTGGGGGCACAGACGCCGTGTTGGCGCTGAGCGGCAGGCTGAGCCGGTCCCCCAGCCGGATGTTAGACGTTCCCTGGCCCAGAAAGTAGCCGGCGGCCGTGGGATCGGTGGCCGAGGTGGAGAGCCAGGCCGCCCAGGCGACGCTGTAGGTCGGCAACGTCGGCGTCGGGGTGCCAGGCGGCAGGCTGGGGACCGTAGTCGGCAGACCGATGGCCCCGGTCAACGGCTGGCCGACCGTCACCTGCGAGGGCAGGGTGAGGGCGGGGGTCCCCAGCATGTTGGCTGCCAGCGCGTCGGGAAAACCGCCAGCCGGTGCGCCCGCCAGCAGCGTGATGCGGCCGATGACCTGGCGGAATATGTAGTTCTGGCCGTTGTGGACGGCCAGCCAGACGTTGTAGGCGCCTGGGGGCACAGACGCCGTGTTGGCGCTGAGCGGCAGGCTGAGCCGGTCCCCCAGCCGGATGTTAGACGTTCCCTGGCCCAGAAAGTAGCCGGCGGCCGTGGGATCGGTGGCCGAGGTGGAGAGCCAGGCCGCCCAGGCGACGCTGTAGGTCGGCAGCCCCGCGGTCGGAAGGCCGGCCGGGATGGTCGTCGGCAGACCGATGGACCCGGTCAACGGCTGGCCGACCGTCACCTGCGAGGGCAGGGTGAGGGCCGGGGTCCCCAGCATGCTGGCTGCCAGCACGGTCGGGAAGCCAGGTGGTGGTGGAGCCGGAGCCGGCGTAGGGGTGGGTACGCCGGGCGTGGGGGTGGGCACGCCGGGCGTGGGAGTCGGCAGGCCGGGCGTCGGTAGCCCGGGGAACGGCGGCAGACCCGGGAGCGCCGGCGCGCCGCGCCCGGGGGCGCCCGGGAAAGTGATGGTGACACCGGGCGCCCCCACCGAAATCTCGATGTCGGTCTTGGGGGGCGTGGGCACGAGCTGGGAGCCCTGGCCTCCAGGCCCGGGGACGGAGATGCCGCCGGTGGTGGGCTGGCCGACGACCAGCGGCGGTTCGGTGGACTCGGCGACCGGGGGCAACAACAGCAGGGGCTCCGGGAACGCCGGTCCGGTGGGCACCAGGGGCATGGGGATGGCCGCGGCCTTCAGCGTATACTGGCCGTCTTTCTCCGCGAGGACCTGGACGGCATAGTCTCCGCTGAAGGGAGAGGCGATGGTGTCGAAGTTCCGGACTTCGGGATTATAGCTGGGTCCCTGAAGGGCCACCCGAATGAAGGCCGGCAGACCGAGGCCGAAGCCCGTGAACCGGCCGGACACCAGCACCGGTTTCCCGGCCTGGGTGACGGTGTCCTGCCTTAAGATCGAGAGACTGAGTCCCGGAATATTAGGCATGCTGTGCTCCTCCTATGACTGCCCGGTCTCCAAGCTGTTGCTGCGAGTTTCTAGCCCCCCAGCTGTTTGGTCCAAATGCGGTGCAAGGACCCTCTCATGAGGGCCCCACCAGGGGCGGGGTCGGCTAGAGTCTCAGTGTCAAAACTCCGTATCCTCGCCTGGACCGTGGCGCCGGCGTGAAAGCAGACGTAAATGTTGCCGGCGCGGCGGTAAACCCTAACATAGTTGGCGGTGGCGGTCTCCAACAGCAGGGTATCCTGGGATACCCCGATGGTGCCGTCAGCCGCGATATGTACCGTCCGCACCCTGGCGTTGGAGTTATTCCCCTGCCCATAAAGGTAGACATCGGAACCAAAACCGACAGGAGTCACAGACCAGGGCGTGCGGCCATTGGCGTTCGTGAAAAGGGTGTCGTCGGTGTCTACCACGGCACCGAAGCTGCCGTCGGCGTTGACCGGTATGGTCCTTAGCCTCCCACTGGTACCGGCGGCTATGGCGTAGGAAAAAGCCCAGATGCTGCCGCCCACGTTCACACCCCGCACGCCAAAGGCAACGCCGCCGGTGGTATCTAATTCAGTCTCTTGCAGGAAAGTGATAGCGCCGGCGTCGCTTATCGTATACGTGCGAAGGCGAGTCGAGGCAGTGTTCGTCCTGGCCACCACGTAGGTCGAACCGCTGATTTTGTTCAATTCGACTGCGGGACTAATAGCGCCGGCATCATCATCGAGAGCGACATTGGAAATAGTCAGCCCGTCGTTGCTAATGCTGACCGTCCGCACTCTCAGTTTGAGGGTCGTGGGAGCCTCGTTGACCATCGCGTATATCGTCCCCGAAATGTGGAGGATATGCAATGACCGCAGAAAGCCTCCGGTCTCAGTGTCGAAGTCGGCCAACTCCGTGATGGTCAGACCATCGAGGGAGATGTCGATGGTCTTTATCTTGATTTGGATCGCCGTATAAACAACGGCCCAAACGGTGCCCGAAATGTGAGTAATGCCTAAGGTGAAGTTCCCGCCCGTAATGGAGAGCGTGGCAAGCCAGGCCGCGCCGATATTGCCGGCGCTGTCTATGCTGACGGTGGAGACTTTGTAGGTAACACCGTTGTGGTAGACTACAATGTGCACATCCCCATAGGCAGCGTCATACCCGTATGTGATACTATATCCGCTACCCCCTGGGGTGAGTAAATCGATCTGGGCCCCAATGTCACCGGTGGCCATTACATTCTCACAGGTAGCGGCTATAGATGGTAGATCAAGGCGAGCACGAAGCTACAGGTGTAGTTGACGGCGCCCGCGTTGTCACTGTCGGCCACGAAGCGGAAGGTGTAGGCTGCGGCTGAGGTGTCCACCAAGGTGGTGACGTCCACGGCGCCCGACCAGCCGTCGGCCGAGCCGTCGGAAGCCGCCAGGGACAACGTAGCCTGAGCCGTGAGGTCGATGAGGTCGGAGTAGCCGCCGGCGGCCTTCTGCCCCTGGACCTTGAGATTGATGTGGTGAGCATTCGCCGCCTGGTTGGCGGCGTGGATGACGGCCAACAGGACGACGCGGACGGCGGTGGCCCCGGTGGGGAACGTGGGGGTAATGGACCCGGCGGTCAGGTTGGTGGCCGCCGCGCTGGCTACTTGCTGTACGGTGGGGGTGCTGGCCCACTCGACTTCCTGCTCGAAGTTCGGAATCTTGTCCGTCTGGGTTTTGATGGGGACGATCTCGGCCAGCCGGGGATGGAGAATCAGGATCTCGTCGCTGACGGCCACGGCAGCGGTGAACGCGCTGGTGGTGAACGCCCCGGTGGCCGTAGTGTACGCGGTGATGGCCTTCATCTCGCCCTGGGGCGCTGCGGCCGCGCCGCCGGCGTCCCGGAAGACGAATGCCTGGTAGGGGTTGGTGGCGCCGTTGAACTTCCCCGCCCCCAGCCCGGCCAACGCCGCGATGGTGAACTGGTTGGCCCCCGGCACGGCCGTGACCACCCCGTAGTAGACCAACCCCTGGTTCAGCAGCAGGGAGACGATGTCGGTGCCCAGGTCCCCCGAGCTGTCCCAGCGGGAGCCCAGGATGCCGTCCAACGTGCGGGCGATGTCGCCCCACTTGGCAGTGAGAGAGGGCAGGGTCTGGGCCGTCGGGTCCCCCAGCCGGGTCAGGATCTCGGTGACGTCGACCTGTCTAACGCCGAATCCCATCAGGGCAGGCTCCTCACCGTCCCGGTTATCATGGCGTCCACGGTGATAGACGTGCCGTCGGTAGACCGGCATTCGACCGAGACCGTCCGCGGTCCTGCTATCCCGGTCGCCCGCCAGGGGAAGGCCACCGGCGTGGACATGGCGCGGTCGGTGGGCAGTTGCTGGTCGACGTCGCCGAGGATGACCCGGTAGCGGGTCTTGCTATCGTTGTCGGACAGCACGCTGATCTCGTGCACGTCCCCCATGTAGCCGGTGGGGATCTGCCAGCGCACGATCATCTGCCAGGTCTGGTCGGTACCCGTGTAGCGGTTGACCAGCAGGACTGGCCACGCGACTTCGCCCGTGGCCGGGGCGCCGGGCGGGAAGATCGGGGCCGCCTCCGGCGCCGATTGATAGCCGGGGGTGACGATGCCGCCGGGGATGGGCGGGATGCGTTTCTCCGGCTCGGCGATCTCGACCACGGTGGCCGGGGCCAGGGTGCGGAGCTGGGTCTCGCCGTCGACGATCTGGTCTTGCTCGGGGGTCAGCGGCTGGCTGACCCCCGAGAGCTTTTCTATCTCGCTAGGCCCTGTTACCATCCAGGACACCCTTACTCAGTCTTGTAGCCGACGGTGATGTGGCAGCCGGTGTCCACGGCGTCGCCGATGACCTTGAGGGCGCCCAGGCACTTGATGCCCTTCAGGTCCTCCTCGCCGAGCACGAGCATGTCCCCCATCAGAACGTCCCAGCGGCCGCGGTCCACCGTCTGCTCGGTGGGGGAGGCCGTGCCGTTGCTGACGTCGGGGGTGAAGACGTCCTGGAGCCTGATGGTGCGGTCGGCGGCCCCGGCGTCGTTGTTGATCGTCATGCTCGTAGGGACGTGGACGCCGGTGCGGACGGCAGCCGCCGCCGTCTGGGCGGTGGTGCTGGAGGTCACTACTTTACTTGGCATTTATCACCACCTCAGCTCGTCGTAATAACGGATGACCTTGGCCTTGAGCAGCTGCTCCTGGGTGGGGTTTTCGATCTCCCGGAGCTTCAGCCGGTTGACGATCAGCTTGACCCCGATCTTCTCGTAGTCCACGCCCGCCAGGACGTAGGTCCGCATGATGAGCGGCGTGAAGTTCTTGATGGCGTAGAACTTGAAGCGGGGGTCGTCGTACGGGCTGTCCTTCTCGTCGAAGGCGCCCAAGAACAGCCGCTTGGCGTTGGTGATGTCCGGCTCCATCTGGGCGTACTCCAGCCGGTGCAGCGCCTTGCCCGAAGGGATAAACCACTCGGTGATGAACGAGTTGTTGGTGGACTTGAAGCCGACCGCGATCTCGAACAGGCTCGCCTTGTTCTCGGGGTAGACGCTCTCCTGGAAGGTGCCGGTGCCGTTGGAAAAGTCCACGTCCCGGTAGTCGCCGGTGGGGATAATATACGCCAGGTCGTAGGGGGTCTGGACCGCGACGTCGATGCGGAAGACCTTGCCGGTGACCCAGTCGTAGGTGGAGGGCCAGGTGCTGGGGAAATGCACCAGGTAGCCCTCCTGGAGCAGCTTGGGTGGGATGACCACCGTAAATTGCGGCTTGGGCTGTAGTTCTATCATCCTTTACCTCTCTCCTCTCTCAAGGGTGATATTACGGGTTTACGGTTTGGCGGCTGGGGTTTGGGCTGTCACCTCTACTTTGGGGGCGTCGAGCACCCGCCGGACAAACTGGACATCATGGCGCTGTAGCCCCCTCAGGACTTCCAGGCCGGCCAGGACCTTCTTGTACTCCTCTTCTTCGAGCAGGAGGTCGTTGTCCGGCCAGTCTTTTATCCGCCGGGCCAACGTATCCCGGTCGAGCAGGTCCTTGGCGCCCAGTTGTAGGTTGGGGTGGAAAAGTATCTCTATGATGGAGCCCCGCAGGTCATAGTCCGGGGAGGACGGGGGATCGGGCTTCTTAGCCTCTTCCATGACCAAGGCCAGGAACTCGGTCTCCGGGACCGCCAAGCGCTCGACGGCCAGGCGTTTCAGGACCGCCAGCGGGGGGGCGAGCAGCAGCTCGTTGAGCCTGTCCTCGACTTTGCCGTTGCTGCCGCCCAGGTCTATCTTGTAGGGCGTCAGGTCGATCCGCCGCATGGGCTATGCCCCTGCGGTGCTGGACGGCAATTCCGTCGGGCCCTTGTAGTCCTTGAGCTCAGCGGCTTTGCCGGTCTTGACCACCGCTACCCCCAGGTCCTGGTCGACCTCATAGACATAGCCGAAGTCCGTGTGGCTCTCGAAGAGGTAGGTCCTGCCTTGGTGAGACACGCGAAAGTCCTCGCTGCATTGTAAGATCATGCGTTTCCTCCTATTCAGATCAGGGCGGTTAACCGCCGGTTGGGTTGTCATACAACGCGGCGTAACGGACGCCTGTGCCGACTTTCACCTTAATCCAGCCGTTGATCGTGGACGGGTTCTCGGACGATGACGCTATCTGCCCATCGTCGGGCAGGAGCGCCAGGCCGTCCCAGGCCTTGGTGTCGCCGTGGGTGATTACGTGCAGGACGTACACGCCCCCGGTGATGGTGGCGTTGGCGTTGTTGATGGCCTTCAGGCAGGACAGTGTACCCGTTATGGTCCCGGCACCGCTGGGCTTGCCCAGCGAGGCCTCGTACGCCCGGACGTCCCCGGTGATGGCGCCGGCCGTGCTGCCGATGAAGGGCTCGGCCTTGTAGCAGACGATGCCGGCGGTGGACGTGAAGGTCGAGTTGATGCCCGGCATGGACTCCATGCCGATGATGTCGTTGGTCATGTTGACCCCCGCCCGGGGCTTGGTCTGCAAGCCGATGATGGACGCCGCGATGGTGTAGGTCCGGGAGTTCAACCGGAAGGTCTTGGTCGAGTCGCCCGTGTTCCAGGCCACGTGCTGGTCGGCCAGCGCCTTCAACCGCTGCATGACCGTGAAAGATTTCCTCACTGGTCCTCCTTTATTACAGTCTGATTCCCCTCGGCGGGACCCCGATGGTTCGGGGTCCCGCGGGGGCATAACCTTCCGTGGTCAGATGCGGTAGTTTAGCCAGGGAGTAGCTTACTACTCCAACCGGATGTCAGTCAGGTCCCGCAGGTCCTTGGCCTGCTTGAACCTCAAGCCGATGGGCCGGGACTCGTCGGTGCCGGTCCGGAAGTAGTAGCCCAGGATCTCGTAGGCTTCTTCCGGCGGGATGATGAACGCCTCCTTGAGCTCGAGCACCACCTCGCCGTTCTCGGCGTGCACCTTCTCGAAGTCGATGGTCTGGACGTTCTTGGTGTCGGTGTTCAGGATGTTCTGCACGGCGTCCAGGCAGGGGGTGACCGCCGGATTGTAGAAGGCCAGGTAGACGTCGGCGGTGGCCTCGCCCAGGGTGAGCGCCGCCCCGGTGGTGGCGCCCTCGATGATGTTCTTCGAGCCCGTGCTGGAGATCGTCCGCACCCAGGAGGTACGGGTGTTGCCCGAGCTGTCGGGATCGTAGAACTCGCGGGCGCCCATCAACGTGAAGTCCAGGGCGTTGCCGCCGCCGCCCACGCCCCCGAAGCCCTGCTTCGAGTCCACGTTGGCCAGCCGCATGGCCGCCAGGCATTCGGCCGCGAACAGGGCGTAGATGTCCCAGATGAAGGGGTTCTCGCGCCGGAGCACCCGGTCCAGCTGGTCGGCGTACGTCTTCACGTCCCACTTGCTGATGCGGGACAGGGTGTAGGGCTTGCCGTTGATCCTGACCACCTCTTCCTCAACCATCTGGCCCTGGAGCTCCTCTTGGCTGCCGCCTCCGGAGGGGTAGTACCCTTTGTCCGTGAGGACGGAGACGACCGTCCTCTCATTTTCCCAGGTTCTTGGCATGTTAGTAGCCTCCTAGACTGGTGATTCTCCGGCGGCCGGTGATCGCCTGTCCGCCGGGCGGGGGTGCTGGCGCGGCCGGTGGCTGCGCCGGGGGCTGGAACGCGGGCTGTCCCGCCATCTGGGACGGCCGGGGGAGGCCCGCGGGGATGACCACGTTCTCGATCTGGGAAAGGGTGGCTTGCAGGTTGGCGGGCATCAAGGCCTGGGGGCTGGGCAGCTGCGGGGCGCCCGCGGCGCCGGGGACGCCCGGCAACGGCGGCGCGCCGGACGCCAGGGCGTCGAAACCCTGGCTGGCGGCCCGGGCCATGCCCGTCCCCAGCGACTGGATGGCCACGTTCGCCTGCTCGCCTATCTGTTTGAGCGTCGAGAACGGGGCCGTCAGCGGATTGGGTCCGTTAGGCATATATCCTCCTTAAATAAAAGCGTTACTCACACCCATCATTTGATGAAGCTTTCCAGCTCCTGGCGGGCGCCTTCCACGTTGTCCACCACGGCGTCTACCGCGCTTTTCGCGGTGTCGATGACGCCGGAGACAATGTGGCCGACCCCGGCCAGGACGGGCCGGACGAGCACAGCAGGCGGGATGGGCCGCTCGGTCTGGACCCTCGGCGACTCGATGTCGCGGCCGAGGCTGTCAGACGACCTGGCGGCCGCCTGGCCGGTCTGGCTGGCGACCTGGCCGGGCAGGGTGAACGCCCGGTTGAGCATGTCGGCCCCCAGGTCGATGACCTCAAGAGGGGTCCTGAGGCCTCCCGGCATCGGCAGTCCGAAATCTCTTGCCATACGCCTCCTTTCAGGCAATAAAAAAGGCGGGCAGACACGCCATCCATTCGGATAGCAGTCTGCCCGCCTCGTTGATACGCCAGCGGAACTTAGACGATTAAGACTATAACACCGGGAGGTTATTTGTCAAGCGTTTTCAGGCCCCCGCACCAATCTTTCTTTTTGCGGCTGTGGACGGTCTCCAGGCTGGTGAGCTCGCCGTCGGCGACGCCGAGCCGCATGGACCCGAAGCCGAAGGCCCTTACCTCCCGAAAGCACTGAACGACGGCCCGCTCTTCGGTGTCCAGCATGTGATCCACCACCGCCACGCGTCCCATCAGCACGTTGAGGGCCACTAGGGCCCGGGCCTGCCGCTCCAGATCCATTTATTTGAACTTGGAGTTGAGGTTGCCCAGGACGGCCGCCAGGTCCCCGGCCGTCTTCATGGCCTGGGGAAGGTTCAGGTTCTGGAGGGTCAACGCCAGCGTATGTAGCTGCTGGATGTTGCTGGCCTCGGCGGCGCGCGCCAGCCGGTCCATCACCGGGTGCATCTTCTCCATATTGCAGTTGAGGCGCTGGATCTCAGCGAACAGCTGGTCCGGGGCCGGCCAGCGGCCAAGGGCATCCAGCAGGGTCATGACCCCGGCCAAACCGCCGGGCTGCTCACGGTTACCAACGGCCATCAGGGTTCCTTTCCCGTCCTCACCATCGTCCGGAGCATGGCGATGACCGACAGGGGATCCACCTTGTCGAAGGTCTTGAACCACGTGTTCTCCTGGGGGGTGAGGGAGTCTTGAATTTTGGCGTAGGCCGTGTCCTCCACGGCGTCTGATAACGGTTTGGCCAGCGCGCCCAATCCGGGTATGGCCTCAATCAACCCGGCTACGTCGGTCATGACCGCGGCTTTGAAGGCTTGCCGCTGGCGGCCGTCCATCTTGGCAGGCGACAACTTGGGCACGTAGAATTCCGGGGTCTTGTACGTCCCCAGCGGTGTGGGGTACTCGCGCTCCCGGACCACCGGTATGGCGTCCACCAAGCGGTTGACGACCGCTCGCACCGGGTCGCGCTCCAGGAGGTCGAGCACTCGGTCTACCGCCCGGCTGACCTGGTCCTCGAAGGGCAGGCGGTCGGGGAGGCGAGGCGGCGGGGGTAGCTGTAGTTCTCGGCGGGGCACGCCTTAGACCCTTTCCACCTTTGTGATTGTAAAGTGTGTAATAAGAAGATGCTCGAGGAATTCCTTGGCGTTGGCCATCGCTTCTTCCCGGTTTCTACCAACTCGTTGAAAAGTGCCCCTGAACTCAATGTCCCATGTTCCGACTGGCATCATTACCGCCGGTGGCCGTGGCCTGTCCATCCTTGAGGAGAATATACCAGAACCTGGTTTGCCAACTCTGCCGAGTTCCCAGTTAGACATTTTTCCCTCCTATTTGACGGTGGACCTCGTCGGTCAGTTCCATTACCCTTTGGCCAAGTTCCCAAGTCATTTTGCCTCCTTAATTTTCCCGTGTGATATCATGCTACTCTTTTATCCTTTCCTTAGATACCAGACACGGTAGAACTCAAGTGCTGCAGCCCACACCTTCTCCCTGGCGTCCTCTTCGGTTAGCAAACCAACGTCAAACCGGCTAATAATATCATTGAGCCTGGCGGCCAATTCCATAGCTGAAGGTTCTGGTTCAGACCCGAGCTTACCAAGTTCCCACATAGCTAAATTCCTTTACTCACCCGATACTGGGTGCTGACTTGTTAGGATTTACCTTCCCCTAACTACTCGCTCTCTCATGATTTGCCGGACTACTGCGGGCGCTACTCCTGTTTTAGCGTGAAAGCTGTATTCCAGCATGATAAAAGCCGCGGACTCCAGTCCCTCCATGATTTTGTTGAGGCGCGTAAATTCGGCCTGAAGGGACATCACGCGTTGGGCCTCCGGGACGCCCAGGAGTTTCTCCAACGTGGAGGACGCGAGGAGGGCGGAGTTCCTGGCTTCCAACAAGTGCTGGGCCGTCCGGTCGAGAATATCGGAGACATCCCTTGACCGGCGTTCAGTCGAATGTGACCCCACCTGACCTAGATCCCACATGTGTTGGTACTCCTTGGCTTTCAAGCCGTTTATTCATCTAGTTCCGGTTCCTCTACTCTCCTTTTAAACTCATCATAGGAGCGTATATTTTGATCCAAGAGCAAGCCAACAACCTTGTTTGTTGAGGGCATGTTGAAAATGATATACAAGAGGTCTATTAGCCTCTCTGTCTTCTCGATTTTATTGGTCAGTGAACCCTCTTGGCCTAGATTCCAAGCCATGGGTTGACCTCCTTAGCTGAACATCGACCAGCGGGGGATTCCCCAGCCGGTGATGTTGTCGAACTTCTTGCCCTTGACCATCATCACGTCTTTGAACTGCTGGGCGGTCATGCTGGGGTACTTGTGCTTGAGGAGGGCCACCAGCCCGGCCACGTGGGGGCAGGCCATGCTTGTCCCTGATATCGCCACGAAGCCGTATCCCGCCTGGGGCTGCTCGATCGCCATGGGGGACAGGTGACTGGTTCCGGAGTAGATCTTGACCCCGGGCGCGCAGACATCCGGCTTGGTGGGGAACTTCGGGCCGCCCCGGGAGCTGAAGCTCGCGGGCTGGCCGCGGGCGTCGATCGCGGCCACGGTGATGGCCTCCGGGCAGCTCCCAGGGTTGCCGATGGTGTCCGGGTCGGGGCCAGAATTACCCGCGGCGATCACGAAAATTACTCCCCGGGCGGTCAACGAGCGGATGATCCGCCAGAACGGGTCGTTCTCCGGGCCGCCCTGCGGCTCGCCGTCGTCGGACCCCAGGCTCATGGACACCACCCGGCAGCCCTTGTCGTAGCAGACCGACATGGCGTTGATGATCTCGGAAGTGAAGCCGGTGCCAATACCGCGGCCCAGGCACTTCACGCTGACGAGCTGGGCCCGGCTGACGCCCTCAACGATTATGCCGACTGGGGTATTGTAGAGTTTGCCGGCGATTGTGGAGTTCACGTGCGAGCCGTGACCCTCGGAGTCCAGGGTCTCGCGGACTGGCCAGGAAATGGTGGAATAAAACTCAGTGCCCTCCAGCTGGGGATGCGACACATCAACTCCGGTGTCTGGGACGCCCACCCGGACGGCCTCGCCGGTGAAGCCCTCAATGAAAGCGCGCTCGGCCTCGAGCGCCTGGCGGCTCTGAGACGTCGGCCACCAGTCGGCCGGGGCCGGGGGTTCCTGGAACGCACGGACCTGGAGGTTGGCGTGCACCAGCCTCACCCCGGGCAAGGCGTTGATGGCGCGGATGGTCTCCGGGGTCACTGGGGCGAAGGCGGCCATGGAAAATGTGGGGATGCGGTCCAGCAGCGGTACCTTGAGACCGGTGATCTGCCCGATGACCTCGTTGACGCGGGCGGGGTCGATTTCCACCAGTACCGGCTGGGCCGGCTGACTGTAGAGGGTCTTCTCCAGATAGGGATTCAGCACGTTGGTCCTCCCAGGCCGCCCGATGTCCGGGGCCAGGCAGCGTGCCCTTTCGCTTACAGCTTTCCTCTGCCCCCCGGGCGGCCAACTACGGTATAATACACCAGAAAAATACAGACCGCAAGGAGGACATCATGGTTGACCTGGATGAATTGAGGGCGGAGGTCGAGGCCGAGCTCAGGCGGGCCGTGGAAGAGGGGGGGGGTCGGTTGTCTGAGCTGTATCTCTACCACATGGGTTTCCGGGACGCCCAGGGTCAGCGGACGATGACAGCCCGGGGAAAGTACCTGCGGCCGCTCTTTTGCCTGTCGGTCTGTCTCGGTCTGGGGGGCAATTACCACCAGGCGCTGCCGGCGGCCGCCGCCCTCGAGATCATCCACCGCACCAGCCTCATCCTCGACGACATTCAGGACCAGGGCCGGGAGAGAAACGGGCAGCCGTCGGTCTACGCCATCTGGGGCGCCAACCAGGCGATCAACGCGGGGTTCGCCCTCTCCTGCTACGGTCGGTTGGCGGCCTTGCGGGGATATAAGTATGGCCTGCCAGACAGCCAGACGATGGCCATTATGCACGTGCTGGAGCACGCCGCCATCCGCCTCTGCCAGGGGCAATACCTGGATATGGAGTTCAGCACCGCCGCGGACACTACCCTAGACGACTATATGGCCATGGTGGGCGGCAAGACGGCCGCGTTGTTCGCCGCCGCCTGCCGGACGGGCGCCATGGCCGCCTCCCACAGGGTTGACCTCTGGGAGGCTGCCGGGCGTTTCGGTCATGGCTGCGGGGTGGCCTTTCAGGCGTGGGATGACTACCTGGGCATCTGGGGGGACCAGCAGGTCGGGAAGCCAGCCAACGACCTGGAGGAAGGCAAGCGGTCGCTACCGGTGGTGCTGGGTTTGGCTCTGCCGGACGCCCCGGTCCTCCCCATGAGAACCCTCCGTAATTGCCTGGCAGCCGACGCGCGGGATAAAGAAATGGTCCAGGCCATGAAGGACTGGCTGGAGGCCCGGGGCGTGCGCGAGCGCACCAGGCAGATGGCCACCGCCCTGGCGTTAGACGCCCGGGCGCAACTCAAGGCCCTGCGGTTAGCCCCGGAATGGTACCAGGTGGTTGACCACATGGTCGAGGCGGTGGTGAACCGGGTCAAATAATCCCGTCAGTAAAACTTGACAAGTTTTACTGACGGTGCTATAGTCGGGGGTCAAAGGTCATCGGGCCACAGCCGGGTGAGCGCAGGAACCCGCGACCGGTATGCGGTTCTCCTGTCCCCCGGTGACCTTTGGCGGTCGCTGGCGTGATAACGAGGCGGCTAGTGCGCGTTCCTGCGTGCGCGGGAACGTGGACTAGCCGCCTTTTTTGTTGGCTACGGACTCAGGAGGAACCGATGACACCTATGAAGATAGTAGTCATGAGCTTGAAAGGCGGGACAGGGAAAACCACGGTCTGCCTGGGGCTCGCGTCCGCGCTACGGGACAGGGGCATGAAGACGGGATTGCTGGACGTTGATATCCACGCCTCCGCCCTGCCCCGGGCCCTGGGCCTCACGACTGACCCGGGCTACCAGGCGGTGAGCGGCCGCCAGCTCCGGCCCCTGGACTTCGATGGCTTCCAGGTCTGGTCCATCGGCCTGCTGTTCGCGGAAGAGACCCCCAACATGTGGGACGGCGCCACCAAGCGCGAGGCTGTCCAGCAGATCGCCACCACGTCCATCGCCTGGTCACCCGATCTGGCATGGGTGGTGGTGGACACACCGCCTACGAGTGGCGACGAGATACAGTCCCTGCTGGCCAACATGGCCGACGTCTACGGGGCGGTGATCGTCTGCCAGCCCAACGACCTGGCGGTGCTGGCCATCGCCAAGACCCTCGAGGTTCTCCGGGAGATGGAGGTGCCGGTCTGCGGCTTGGTGGCCAACATGGTCGGCTACCGGTGTCCCAACTGCGGCTACGTTTCCAACCCCTTCGACCGGGACACCGAGGACGTCAGGGGACTAGCCGACCGCTTCGGCGTTCCGTTCCTGGGGACCGTGCCCTTCGGCCCGGAGTCCATGCGGCAGCCGGCCATGGCCGCCGTCACGGACGCTATCCTGGGCCAGGCCCCGGTCATGCTGAAGAACAAGAAAGGAGGGTTCCGCCGGTGGCTAGTAGCGGCGGCTCTAAAATAGGCCAGCTCGTGGACCACCTCATAGCCAAGTTGCAGGAGGTGGCCGGTGAGGAAGACTGGCGGGAGTCCGATGGCTGGGTGGGGAAGTGGACGATCCTCGGCGCCGATGTGGAGCGCATCTACCGCATTAAAGACGGCCGGTTTTGCCCCGTCGGTCGGCAAGAGCACTACACCGGGGAGGTGGAAATGAGCGACGACACGTTCCTGGACCTGGTGGACGCTGCGATGGGCGGACGGGGCGAGCAGGTGTTCGCTGAAAAATACGGCAAGCAATATATCAGATACCGGGGCGCCAACTGGATCGTGGACTCCGAGCGGTTCCGCAAGGTCCTGAAACGCCTGGGGGGACAGCCGGTAAGGAGCGTGTTGTGACGCTCCTGGAACACATCAGGGGGCCCGCCGACGTCAAGGCCTTGCCTGCGGCCCAGCTCCCCGCCCTGGCCCAGGAAATCCGGGAGCTCATCATCAACGTCATTAAGGTCAACGGCGGCCACATGGCTTCCAACCTCGGGGTCGTGGAGCTGACCATCGCTGTCCACCGAGTCTTCGACTCGCCCCAGGACACCATCTTGTTCGACGTCAGTCACCAGAGCTACGTCCACAAGCTGCTGACCGGGCGCCGTCCCGACTTCGAGCGCATTCGTACCACCGGCGGCTACTCCGGGTATTTCGACGTCGACGAGTCCGACCACGACGTCCTGACGCTCGGCCACGCCGGCTGCGCGCCGTCCATCGCTCTGGGGTTGGCCATCGGGGAGCAGATGGCCGGGGGCCAGGGCGCCACTGTCTGCGTCATCGGTGACGGGGGGCTGACCTCCGGCCTGGCGTACGAGGGCCTGTCCAACATCATCGCGTACAAGCCCCGTAACCTGATGATCATCCTCAACGACAACGGCATGGCCATCTCCCCCAACGTCGGCTGGCTGGCTGGCTGGCGGGACCACTGGTTGCCACGTCTCAGGGACAAACTGGAGCTTGACACCGACTTCCAGGCGTTCGAGCGCGTGGCCCAGACCCTGGCGCCCAAGGTGCCTTTCGGTCCCCTGGCTCTTGACCTGGGACGCGGCATGAAGTCAGCTGTCCAGCGGGGCCTTATCCCCGAGGTCGGCCGGGTGTGGGACGAGATGGGTTTCAACTATCTGGGGCCCGTCAACGGCCACGATATCGCTGCTCTCATCGACATCATGGAGGCCGCCAGGCAACACTCCGACAAGGTGCCTTTCGTGCACGTGGTGACGCAGAAGGGCAAGGGCTGGCCGCCCTCGGAGTCCGACCCGGTGCGCTACCACCAGCCGGGGCCGGCCAACCATGTGGGGGCCAGGCCGACCTATTCCCAGGTGTTCGCCCAGGAACTGGGGGCCATTATGGACGAGAACCCCAAGGTGGTCGCCATCTCGGCCGCCATGCTCGAGGGCACGGGGTTGGCCCCGTTGAAAGCTCGGTTTCCCGACCGCGTGTTCGACGTCGGCATCTGCGAGCAGCACGCCGTCTCCATGGCCGCCGGCATGGCCCGCGGGGGCCTGAGACCCGTGGTCGCCATCTACTCGACTTTCCTCCAACGGGCCTTCGACCAGGTGGTCCACGACGTCTGCATGAACGACCTGCCGGTAGTGTTTGCCATCGACCGCGCGGGGCTGGTGGGCATGGACGGCCGCACCCATCACGGGCTCTTCGACCTGGCGTACATGCGCCTGGTCCCCAACATGGTGGTCAGCGTTCCCCGGGACGAACACCAGCTCCGGCGACTCTTGCGCTGCGGGCTGTCCCAGGCCCATCCCTTCTGCCTGCGGTACCCCCGTGGCGAGGTCCCGGGCATTCCGGACACCGAGATCGTTGCGCCGCTGGAGGTCGGCCAGTGGGAGGCCCTGAGGTGGGGTCGGGACACGTCGATCATCGCTGTCGGCGAGCTCGGTTACCGGGCGTTGGAGGCTGCCGAGGTGCTGGCCGCCGACGACCCGCCTATCGACGTCCAGGTCCTTGACCCCGTGTTTCTGAAGCCCCTGTCCCCCGACTTCCCTTCTCCCCTGTCCCATTTTAGAGACGTCTTCGTTCTCGAGGACGGGGCGGCGGTCGGCGGTGCACGGGCGGCCGTGCTGGAGGCCATGGCCGAGCAGGAGCACCCGCCCCGGGTCCACGGGCTGTCCACCGGCGACAGCTTCCCTGGGCACGGGGACATGGAGTACCTGCGCCGGGAGTGCTGGTTTACTGCCGACCTGATAGCCCAGTTTGTCCGCGATAGGCTAATGGAGCTTATAGTGTTAGGAGGCGACGCATGACTGATAGTCAACCTGTAGTTGCTGTCCCCATGGTTTCTCCGGAAATCAGCCGCCAGGTGCTCAACACCATACTGGACGGCCTAAATGATGACGAGCTGCTCCTGCCTCTTAAGGTCAAGAGAGAAGAGGTCACCCGCATCAAGGCACTGAAGTTCTCCGCTGAGGAAGTGGCGTTCGTGGACGAATTGCAGAGCTACTTGTACGGCGAGGGTCTGCTCAGAGAGAAGACGTTCACGGCCCTGGTGATCTACTGTCTGCGGTTAACTTACGGTTATCACCGGGCCTTGGAGTTGGCCAAAAAGGAGGCGACATGACCATCAGAGACAGTATCTTGGGCTTGTTGCAGTCTAAACCCGGCGTCTCCATGACCTCGGACGCGATAGCGGAGGCGATCGGTGCCAACCCGTTTAGCGTGCGTATGGGCTGCGGTAAGTTGGTGAAGAACGGCAGGCTTCAGGACGTTGGCGGGAATAGTTACGCCCTTGCGTACGGGCAGGCGGGCGGTACGGCCTTGAAGACCAAGCGGGCGACAGCGGAACCCCAGGACGGCGGCAGCGCCCCGAAAACGAATCCGCCGCCAGCGGATCCCGAGGACGGGGCACCGTTGCTGCCTCGGGGGGAATTCGAGAGGTTGCTTAAGAGTGTGGCCGTCCAGTCGTTGGTGATACCGACGATCACGGACCATTTCTTCCGGGGTGATTACGACAGCGTCGAGTGGCTGAAAGAGGTGGTGACCAGGTTCGGCGTCGGCTACATCGCGGCGCCTCAGGCCCGGGTCATCATGGGGGCCTGGGTCAAGTACCGGGGCCTCGATGGCTACAACCCGGATGACAAGGTGGACAGCGAGGAAAAGAAAGAGGACGTTAAGGGGCCAAAAAACATCGCCGCCACCGTGATGGAGCGTGCCGGAATCGCTTGGAAGGTCGGCAAGAGCGCCGATGGGGAGTGGATTCCCCTGGCCGCGGCGGACGGTGTTCTCACCTACGAGAAGGCGTTGGACGCCGCCGAGCGCAGGGCGGCCATAGACGCGCTGGCCCGTGTCCAGCGGGATGGGGGCCAGGGCGATGAGCAGCTGGACGGCCGCAGGCAGGGGGGTAAAAGCCTGGCCTCCGAGGTGGTCACCCGGGCGCTGGACGCCATGTTGGAAAAAAGGGAAGGGGGGGAGAGCGACGAGGTGAAGGCGCTCAAGGTCCAGGTGGGACAGCTAAGCAAGACGATAGAGGATATGAGGAATACCGCGCTCCAGAACCGGATGGAGCGGATCGAGGCCAACCTGGCCGCGCTGGCTGTCCGAGACCCCTGGGATGACCCACTGCAAATCGAGCGCGCGCGTGCTAAACTGGGGGTCACCGGCGGTTCCGCGGTCACGGACCAAAGCCCGGTGGTTCAGGTGATGAAGGACTCGAGCGATAAGATGGCCAAGCTGGGTGACCGGCTCACCGGCTTCATGGAGCAATATTATCTGACCCACGAGCTGAAACCCGAGGCCAAAAGGTCGCCCGCCGAGAAGGAGGCCAAGGCGACGGAGCTGCTCGACACCGCGGCGAAGCGGCAAGCTTCCGAGGCGAGCAGGCGGCGGCTATTCGGCTTTTAGGAGGGACCATGCAACGACCTGACGAACTACTGGGCGAGGGGGTGCAGAGAGGCCTCGAGGCCTTTAAGAGCGCGGTCGAGGGCGTGGCGTCCGCGGTGCGGACCGGCGACGCGGCGATCAAGGAGCTCGACCACGCGTTGACGGGGGGGCGCCCGGAGCCGGGGGAAAGCCCCCAAGAGTCGTTCACGGCCATCCTGGAGACCATGGCCTCTGCCCTCCAGGAGGCCAGGGAGCGGGGCTCGGCCTCCGCGCCGACGGTAGTCCAGCGGTCGAGGGAGGTGCTGGCCCGCATCAATGCCGTGGAGCCGGAATGGCGCAGCCGTCCGGCGATCGTGTCCACGGTCTCGGACACGCTGCGCGTGGCCCTCAGAGACTTACGGGGGTCTGGCGCCCTGGTCAGGCTGGCGCAGGGCCAGGGCTCGGTGTCCGACCTGGAAAAACTTGTCTCCTGGGCCGAGAACCTGAAAAACAGGGTAAAGGCGTTCAAGACCGCAGTCGAGCCGCTTGGCGCCCGGGCTGCGCCCGCTGTCGCCAAGGCAGAGCCTAGAGTTGAGGAACCCCCTCTGCCGACAACTGCGGAAACGGTCAGTTTGTTGAAAAAACGTCTGGCTAAAGAGCTTTACCAGATGCAGATGGACCTCCAGGGCGGCGGGCGGATAGCCGGCAAGCCCTGCGATTGCTTGTCCAAAAAACATCATTTCGGTGTAGAGGCCACAGCCGAAGAGCTTATGCCCATGGACCCCGACCCGGTCTACAAGGAAATAATAGACTGGGTAGAGGACCACGAAAGAGTTTTTGAACGCGCGGAGATCGCCAAACATCCGCCCGAATTCTACCAAAAGATGACTCCCGCCATGCGCGATTTCCGGAAGCGTGTCTCAGGCACTGCGGCCTAGAGGGAAACGATGGATATTAAAATAGAGGCCACTATTGGCACCTGTACTGAGTTCAAGTCTGAGGGCGGCAAGGAATTGGAAGTGTCCATCGTCATCGCTCCCCTCAAGGTGGTGGCCAAGGACGGCAAAATCAGCGTCACCAACGGCTGTAATATGTTCCGGAGCTGTCACAATGAGGGTTGCTGGTACAGCATCGCGGCCAGGAACGGGAGGCAAAATGCCGTCGCCTGAGCCTATCAAGAAGTACGTGGCCGCAGTGAAAGCGAAATCGCGCGAGGTAGCGGCGCAGTTACTTTCCGAATCCATGGGAGCAGAGCGCCCCAGCGAGTGCATCAAGAACTCGGTGGACGTGTTGTTGACTCCTGATAGCCTGGCGAATGACGCGGTATTGACGGTCGTGGCCTCCGAAGTCGCCAAAAGGAAAGGGAGGAATCATGCCTGAGGAGAAGGTTGTCAACGAACCCGGGTGCAACTGCCCGGTGCCCTTGGTGCCTATGAAAGAGTGGGTGGAGGGCGGGACGGAAGAGGAGTGCCGGCCGTGCGCCTTGGCGCCGGTGTCCCAGTGGTACCACAGCGAGTTGGTAGAGCGTGGCTTCGGCGCCGCGGCTGAGGCGTTAGCGCAACTGATCGAGGAGGGAGACCCTTTAGCGGTATGCGCCAAGATGGACGAAGTTAAAGAGCTGGATCCGGCTTTGAAAACCAGGCTCCTGGACTTCGATTGCCAGGCTCAGGCGTTTTCGGACGAGGTGCTGGACGCCCCGGTGGACGAAGACGTTGACACGCCAGAGGAAATGGCTTAACATTGTCCCAGTGGGAAAGGCCGAAAGGCGAACAGCAGTCTTAGCAGCAGCAGCAACTAAAATAGGAGGTTCGACATGGCTAAGATTCACATGGCTCAGATCGCTGGGGTGCCCGTCAGGACTCTGCGGAGACTGTTCGGCATCCCGGCTCACCGGCCGAGCGCCTTCAACGCGTGCGTCGGAGCAGCGTTGCGGGGTCAGAAGTACGCCAAGCCGGCGCCAGGCATGGGCGGCCAGAAGGACGCGCGCATCCAGAGCGCGTTCACCGCCGCAGCCAGGCAGTGTGGCCGCAAGCGCTAGAGGACGGCAGGGCACAAGTTCACTTTCCCTCTTGTGCCTTAGCCAGCTCAAGGAGAAACCCATGACGGACGAAAAACTGAAGCAGTGGGAAAAGTACGCTGGAGTAGGCCAGGAGCCGGGGTTACCCTTAACTGTAGTCCAAGCCTACCACGTAGGCGCCCTATATGTAGAGGCACAGATGGCCGAAGGGTTTCGTCAGTGGAGCAACATCCGCTATCATGCTGAATATGTAAAGGACGCGGTCATTACAGAGGCGGTGCAGAAGGAACATATCAGAGAGCTCAGGCAGAGATTGCATGAAATCTCTGATCTAATACACCAGTAAATGGCAGCACACTATGTAACCACACCTTGGGGGCGGATAGACCGCGGCATAGCAGACCTCATCACAAACCTCAACCGCTCCGGCTACAAGACAGCATACAGTTGTTCAGGCTTACCCACCGACCATCCTTGGGGTCCACGAATAAACCCCGGTTATATCTCTTTTCGGTTGAAAGACTTGACTGACTCCCAGATAAAAAAGATCAGGGCTGCTGCCGAAAACACCAACTTGATGGTTACGGAGGATTCAGAGAGAGAAGTTGCAGGGTTCCGGTATGACGGATTTCTTGACGTCCACGGACCTCCAAAGGGAATCCCTGAGTGGAGTGATTTTGACGAGGCTTTATTTCCCTCGCGCTGAACCCGCTGTCGCCCTCTTAGCAGATGTCGCCCACTGGTTGAAACAAGCCTCACAGGTGTCACTAACTAACTTATCCGTTGGCTTTTTACATATACAACAGGTCAAACCCTCCCCGCGAACCACGTTCGATTGAACTTCAAGTTGGCTTATGACGTTGCTGGCCAACGACCCTTCTTGATTCGCCCAGGCCGTGGATAGCTCTTCGCTCCAGAAAGTAGGCAACCCGTTGGCCATCATCCCCCGGTAGTCGGGGTCCTCAGAGTCCACGTAGGCGAATTTGGTCCTTTCCCCCTCCGGTATGGTCTTGAACGCTGCCATGGCTTCCTCCATCAGGGAGCGGAACCACGGGTCTTTTGAGCCGTAACGTATCTGCCGGCCGGACGGCTGCTTACAGACGACGGCGTCGATGCCCCGCAACGCTTTGGATCCCACGTCCCGGCTGGTGTGGAACACAAATATCAGTACCTGGTTGCGTTGCCGGGACAACGAACTACAGGCTTTGATAAATTCGTCCATAGCCCTGCCCGCCGGCAACTTAGTCGTGCCCTCGTCCACGAGGACGACCGCATCGTTGACGGTAAGTGCTTCATCCAGAGTGGTGATCAGGTAGTCCGCGGGCACAAGACCCCGGACTGGCAACTCCACGATTATGGGACGTAGATGAAAGGTGCTGGCTACGTTCTCGACCAAGTAGTACGCGAGCGCGGACTTACCTTTGCCCTTGTAGCCGGTGATGAGCGTGACGGTAGCAGGCCTGACTATATCAGTCCAGAGGGGACGTGCCGGGCTAAGCAGCTTTTTAGGCATTAGACTCCTTTCATTTCCCTGGCTGGTCACCGGCCCCTTAACCCAGTTTCGAACACGGTGTAGATGGGCTGATTCGGGTGGTTACGGACAGACCACAGACTCTTCATGGCGCGTCCGCCGGCGTCGGAGCTATCACGACCACGATATTGCCGTCCCCCAGCCGTTGCCAGCAAACGGTCCGTGCCTTGCCCTCCCAGATATCGTTCAGGACCCTCTTTTCCTCTTCGGTCTCCGACTCCGGAATCACTCCCCGATAGTGGACTGCCAGGTCTTCTAGTCTGACTTTCATTTTACCTCCGCTGGTCTTCAACGAACTCCCGGAACGTCTCTACCCAATGGGCGCGGACTACTCTGTGTCCGGGGCAGATGTACTTCCGCTTCTCCGGGTGGTCGTCAAGCCACTTCCCCCACGCCTTGTCATGCTCTTCGCAAACATACACTACCCCAGTCCCGTAGGGATGCACCTCAATCCTGGAGCAGAGGATGCAGTGGAAACCCATCTGCTCCGAGCAATCCTCCACCGCCGCTACGATGCCCTTACCGGGCTTCAGTAGACCACTCAGGGCGCAGGGGTAGGGAAAGTACTGCGGGCAGTTATACACCACCGCGGGTCGGAAATGGAACTTCAGTTCCTCCCTCAGGAGCTCGCGGCAGCCGATGCACTTTAACATTTTAGAACAGCCTCCTCTCCTGGTTGTTACCACCCGAATCTGGCGCCCAGGGTATTTATCAGGATGGCGATGGCGCCGCCGATGGCCACGCTCCATGAGAACAACCTTAGTAACCTTAGTAACCTTTTCATGGTATTCTACCTCCTTGCTTGACGGTATCTATCAGGAACGCGATGCCCGCGCCGATGGCCACCGCCAAGCCATCGCAGTCACCGACCCCGCGTCTGGCCCGATGCTGGGGACACTCCAGTCCGCACTTCTTACACCGGACCCACAGGTGGCCCGGATAGCTCATTCCGTAGTTATCTTCCCAACTATGTTGTCGGGCTTTTGGTGGCCGTTTCATTTTCTTCTCCCTATCTGGCTCAAATCTAACATACCTTAGACGCCAAACCTTACCTCACCTAACCCGAGCCAGCCCGGCCTAACCGCGCCAGACCAGAGCCTGCCCGACCTGGCCACGCCTCGCCTTACCAGACCTGGCCGCGCCTCGCCTCGCCATGCCGCACCATGCCGTGCCCCCGCCTAACCCCGCCAGGCCATGCCGCACCGCTTACATGCCAGACCATGCCTTGCCCGACCTTGCCGCACCTCACCGCGCCTAACCGCGCCATACCTCACCCGTCCCAAACAGTACCACACCGCGCCAGGCCCGACCAAACCAAGCCCCACCAGACCTCACCCTAGTTTCCTCTTACTTCGCTGCTTTTCCTCCTTGACGACTTCAAAGCGAGTGACCATGAATTTCCCGAATTTACCACCCCTCGGCGACCCGGGCCGATAGTCTCCAATACCGACATAAAGACCGGCCTGGTCAAGTATCTGTTTGACCACATCCGTAGGGAGCTGGTCATCGTTCAGAGTTAACGTAAAGTCCAACTCCCATTCCGGCAACTTAGGACGGTACCTGACCACTCTTGCCCGTTGAATCACCACCGGGCGGGCGTCGGTTTCCCACTTCTCAATCTTGTGGGGGATAGCCTCAGGCGTGACGTCTACCGTGGAGGCCACCAGCCTGGCGTAGCTAGCTCCCCTTTTCCCCGCTATCTTAAAACTCGTGGCCGCTGTCCGGAGCGTCCCCTCTATATGACTGGCTGGCTGGTACAGATGACCCTGGGGATCTTTATAGAGAGCATCCTCAGCCTCGGCCTTCCAGTCTGGTTTCCCGGTTCTCTTCTTGGTATCAAGGTCGAGACCAGGGTAGCGGTGCATAAGTAACGGACTTATGCCCTTGATGGTTACCTCGATTTTTTTCATGGTTTCCTTTCTCCTTTTCTATATCCATATTCCTACGTCGGGAACAAAGTAGCCCCTGGGTCCGAACTAACCGAATTGGCCATGATCAGCTCCAAAACCCGTTGCGCCACCCCGGGCGCCTTTTCCACCCTTTCATCAAAGGCAAAACACCTGATTTCCTTGTCACCGTCCATGATCCAAACCGGACAGAGGTTAAACAACCCGTAGCCGGTATAGTTGCAGGGCTTGGCCGTTCCCATGGGGACAGCGTCATGGCCATCGTAACGCCCGATGCAATTATGGGTGGCCGAGTCCGGCTGGGCGCCCTTAGCCTTGAATGGTTTGTAGTCCTCTACGGCCGCCACGTTGCCACAGGCGGGACAGACAAACCGCCACTTCAGTTGGTCGGGACCAAAGAGTTTGGTGCCCCGGGCTTCCCAGTCAGCCTTGGTCATACGAACAATACCCTTCGCCGGCATGCAATAACCTCGTGGTCTCATACGCCCTCCTCGTGTCCTAGCCCTCGGCCATACAGTCGGCCCTTGTGCTTCGGAACCTCAGGCGCCCGTAGGGCTAAATTGGGATTGCATTGTATTTTCCCTTCGATGATAGCACACTGGAAACAGTTCATGGTCCGTCGCTTACAGTTCGAGGGCCAGACCTCCCTGACCTCGCCACCGGTCTCAATCTTCGTCGGCGGCCGGACGTCCGGTATATCATAGTAGGGCATCATTTCCTATCCTTTCGCTTTCATTTCATGTTCAGCCCTGACTGACCTTGACCAGCTTGATCACCACGGCGTCCTGGAGGCGCTGTATGTCCCGGGCGGTCGCCGTCACCAGGCTGAGACTCACGTCCTCCACCATGCCGAACACCTGCTCACGGCCCTGGTCTTCACCGACGACCAGCCGGCGCCCCAGCCGGAGCAATAGCGTCTCATCCTTTATGTCTACTATGTTTTTGAACGCCGGGCGCACCCCGGCCAGGAGCCGCTTGAGGACCTCGCTCTCCAACGGGGGATCGCTCTTTACCAGTATGGTAACCAGCGGGTCTGCCGGCGATCGGAGCTCCCACTCACGGAGCGCCTGAATGAAGGTCTGTAGCAGCTCGGGGCTCATGTTCCCGCAGGTCATGGTGACTTCAACCTTCATAGCGCCTCACTGTCTCCACTACATCGTCCACGACCTCGATGGGTGTGCTGGTGCCGGCGCTGATGCCGATGCGCCGGCCCCACGACATCGATGTCACGGACGCCAGTAGCCCGTCCACCTGCTCCGGACCCCCGACCCGGAAGACGGGGTTCGAGATCGTCTGAAAGGCCGTCGCCTGCCTGGCCACGGTAACGAGGTTCTGGCTGTTAGCCGAGGTCGGAGAGCCGACCACCAGCATCATATCCACCTCTGTGGCCAATTTCTGCGTGGCCGCCAGTCTTTTCGCCACGATGGGACAGATGGTGTCCAGGACCCGGAACTCCGACGCGGTGCCCGGCTCTTGGCTGGTACCTATCGCGAAATAGTGATGTATGAGGGTATGGACAAACTCGGCGTAGGCCCCCGGGATGCTGGTGGTCTGGGCGACGACACCCAGCCGTCTACCCAGCTCCAGGGGCTTCAACGTCTGGTTGGCCTCGAACAGGTTGTCGAACCGGCCGGCGAACCGGAACCGGTCCCGGGCCCAACCCACCAGGCCTTTGACTTCCTGGTGCGCCGGGTCTCCATAGATGATGATGTCAAAGCCCTCGTGGGCGAGCGCGGCCGCGGCCTGCTGAGCCTTTTTGACGATGGGACAGGTGCAGTCCCGTACGGGGAGTTGGCTGTAGATGAGTTGGCTGTAGAGCTGCGGTGGGGCCCCGTGGGCGGTGATCACCACCGGGTCGTCCGGCGCCAGGGCGTGGACCAGGCAGATAATCCCCTGGTCAGTGAGGGTCTGGACCGTCTGCCGGTTATGGGCCAGCTCCCCCAGGCTGTAGACCGTTCGACCCTGTTTCTTTCGGAACTCCAGGGCGTCCGCGATGGCCTTGGAGACCCCGGGACAATAACCCAGGTTTTCTACTACCTTGACTTCTAGCATGGTACTCAATCCTTTCTGCACGTGTAATATAGCTTACACGCGGGACAAACCCTGCCTGATACGCCAGGTCATTCGACCGGCAGGGGCGGCATCGGGCCCTCCCGCATGACATCGTCCTTCACCATCTTGGTTGCAGCTTCAAAATCCGTAAACCCCAGGTTAACCAGGGTCGGGAACCAAATGTCCCTATTCTTGTCCTCGACCACCCGTTGGACAACTTTGGTGGCTAGCGTAGCCATCTCCCACACATATTTCTGAAAACTACGCTTCCCTTGACCCCGCAAATACGTAGCAACCAGGGCAACGTGTAGCCGAAGGGCCAAATGCTTGGTGGGGTACGGGACGCCGTCCAACGTAGCTTCCCAACGTTTGGCCAGCCAGGTTATATCGGCCTGGGGGACCTGTTTCATTCTCATTTCTCGTTGGAAGGTCTTACCCCTTCCTCATGGACGTATCCCAGGGGAGGTTGCGGGACATAGGTTATCACGGCGAAGCGTATTTTCATGGCTTTTTCTCCTTTCGCCCGGGCGGTGTCCGCCCGCAGGGCCTATTGCATGTGCCAGCGATGGGCAATAACGGCGTCCGCCATTTTGTTCAATTCAGCCTGAGATGGGAATTCCCCGTCCCACGCCGGTGCGCATTCCCGCAGCTGTTCGCGCCGAAAATAGTCGCGCACCTCCTCGGGACTGTCCCACAGTTCCCCGAAATCAAACATCGTGATATCGCTGATTTCCTGCCTGGTCATATTCTTTTTTCTCATTTTTCCTCCCGCATGATATTCTCGGCCTCGGCAATTATCTCCCCGGTGTCCATCCGCGCTAACCCAACACCCTGCCGGCGGAGCATCGCCAGGCGGTCATCCTCGATGAGCTCGGCGGCCTGTGCCCTTGCCTCTGCCAACTGGCGCTCCAGTCGCTCCCTAGTCTCCTCAGTTAAAATAAATGCCGCGTCCCAGGCCGCTAAATCACGGAGTCGGAATAGTACCCGATTGCGGGGGCCAGTGCTAAGCGTAACCAGGATACAAGGCCATGGTGCCTCGTGCGTCGGTTGGGGCACTGCAAGATGTAGGGCTGTGTATTTTTCCGTCGGTTGGGGCACTGCAACATGTAGGGCTGTGTATTTTTCTGGCCTCCGGGCGTCCCTGATCAGTCGCCGGAACCTCGTTAACCATCTGATTGGCATTGTTGACTCCTACTAGCCCGGGCGGTGTCCGCCCGCAGGCCTAAACGTTTTTTCGATCTACTCACTTGTGTCGCTAGTCCGTCTCTTTCCAGTATCGGGTGGGCTCGTCCCGGGTGGGTCTCTCGCCGGAGATGGCCCATCTGGCGGGTGCCCGATAATAGGTCACCCTGTCCTTTCGAAAATACTCGTAATAATTGTTCCCGGAGCGGTACTTGTTGTAGTTGAAGGAACCGGTCGCGTTTACATACATCGCGCATTGAATTTTTTGTCCAACCCCCTCTCTCTGGTATTCGTCCTCAAATATTTTCATGGCCTTTTCTCCTTTCAATCGCGTGTGGGCCACCAGTCTTTCTCAGTTGGCTTATGCCAACTCTGTGTGTGAGGGATGGGGTCAGTGGGCTCAGAGCAATATTGTTGAACCAGGGCAAGGTCTTTCTCCGCCTGCGCTTGCCCTTCAGAGGTCACCTGACCATAAGACCTAACAGCATGAGTCCGCCAAACACCCTCTGCGTCGGTGAACTGGACAATAAGCTGGAGGTAACGGGTATTATGGCTATTGTATTCGACGATCCTATACCGCCGGTGAATCGGGAGCTTCTCTGGTCCCATTTCCGCTTTTCTCCTTTATTACCACCACCTGGTGTCGCACCTGCCCGCTCAGGTTGTCCTCGTAGTCCACCAGGCGGTAGCCCTTGCGGTAACAGTCCTGGCAGAGCACCTTCCTGCCTAGGATTTTCACGATAGTGATGGGGGCGGTGTGGCCGCAGTGCTCGCAGGGTATCATGGCAGCGCCTCCCGCAGCTTGGGAATCAGGTGTCTGATCTCTGCTCTCCTGGCCAACGAGTACAGAATGTCGTACTCCGAAGCCTTAATTTCCGTGTCCGTCTGTAAGTCCGCGGCCTTGACCACCCGGACTCTCAGCTTCTTGCCCTCCAGGGCGTAGAGCAGGCCCCAGCCCTGGGGCAGGTCCTCGGGAGCCAGTAGACCCTGGGGCGTCAGGTAGTACCGGTAGTTGCCCATGGGGTGGTTCCAGGGCCGGTTGCGGGGCTTCATCCGGTCGTTCAGGAAGTCATGCCTGGTGACCTTGCATTCCACCAGAATAGAACCATAAGGCCGGGGCCGAAACCCTATGGCGTCCGCTATTTCGTGGCTGTTCCAACAACTGTACTCGGTGAGCACCACCCCGCAGCGGTTGGACAGCCAGCGGCCGGCCAGGCTCACGAGCTGGTCGTGGGTTAGCTCAGTCATTTGGCCTCCTGCTTGGCCAGCTTCTTCACACACGATGAACAGTTGTCCGGGGAATTATCGGCGCCTTGCTCAAGGGGACCGAAGTAGAATCCATATCGAAGGCATAACGACATGGAATCCACGAAGTAGTGCGCCTTGCGACTACCTGTCGGAAACCCCCAACCCTCTTTAGAGTCTCTTAGTTTTTTGGCAGTTACCATGTTGGCTTTCCTCCTTTAGAACAGGTTTTCTCGGTCAAACTTGTCGCCTCCCATCTGGTCGGCTTCGGCCTCGGTCTCCGCCAGGTAGTGGCCGCACTCCGCCTGCCGGCAGGTGTGGGGATGGTGGCAATGAAGCATGTGTCCATAGAGGCAGAACTGGCAGGCGATGGCGTTCCGGCCGTCTGTCGGGCACTCCCCACGCTCGATGCGCCCGATGCCTGTAGGATGGTCGGACCTCTCAATCTCCTCGAGGTTCTTGCGTGACTGTTCGTCCATGTTCAAGGCATTTTTTACCAAGATGTCCTTGCCAGCTTTGACGTAACGGTATGGTGCACCACTAGAGTCGAAGCCTCGTGTGCCTAAGTTGTACTGTGGCTTAATGTGCTGTTTAAGCACTTGTTTGCGACTTAACTGTACAGGCTGCTTAGGTCTTCTACGCTTCATACTACTCTCCTTTCATTACTGCATCTGCGCTTCGCCCGCTTCTTAATGGCCGCCAGCACCTTTTCTGCCGGCAACACTGGCAGTTCCCGTGCCCATTGCACCAGGGGCGTGAGCTCGCGGGCGAGCCGCAGGATGGTGCCGGCCTTGCGCTTGGTCCCCGGGAGTTTACCGGCCTGGCGCGCCGCCTCTTGCAGTTGCTGGACGGCCCCCAGGAGATTGGTGGCCAGGCCGTTCCGGGCATAGTAACGGTGTTGGGTGACTCGGCGCATTACTTAGCCTCCTTCTTCATTCTTGCTGCTAATCTCTTGGTCGTTCAACGTTTCCCATCCCCGTCCGCCGGCCGCGCGGACGGGGTGGCGGCTTGGTCCATAGTTTCAGGTCATCTATCTTGCTATTGATCTCCTTCCAGCCCTCACCCCGGACATCGAATACAGGCAGGGCGCGAGCCGGCCCCCCCAGCAACGTAGCCAGGTCATGCCAGACCCGGATGGCGGTGATTGTCCCCATGCCCTTCGCCGTTACCACCCGGTGTCCCACCGTCAGTACCCTGACGGAGTCGTCCTGGTCGACGTCGACGGGGGTCAGATAGCCGCCTAGCGTGAGCAGTTCCACCTCGTCGAATCCGAGATGGGGGGCCAGGTCCCGTAGGACACCGGCGGTCGGCTGGCGCTCTCCGCTCTCGATGCGGGCCAGGTGGGAGATACTGACTCCAGACTTGGCCCCCAGGTCCGCGAGACTCAGCTTCCTTTCGGACCGTCGGCTATGAATTATTGTCCCGATAGCCTGGCTCATTTTGAGGCCTTCGGCCGGCGGAGAATTTGGGCCTTGAAGAAGTTGGATAACCTGTCCCACCTATTATGCTGGGGCCTCACCTGCTTATCCAAACCCATGCCGTCCATGGCCGCCTGGATGCTGTCGAACGGGCCCTGTCCCCCAGCCAGGTAGTACTCCCACTCGCCGGTGGCGGACGCGACGGCGGCCCGGGACCCGTCCCCTGGCTTGGCGGCAGGTGCCGGGGTCTCGGGCGCCACGCCGGCCAGGCGTTCCTCGGTAGCTACTGCCGGCCCCGACGCATGGAGGTCGGTAGTGAGTTCCCCACTCGCCTGGCCGGTCTGAGTGGCAGCCAACTCCTTGAGCTTTTCCGTATCATTGGTATGGAGGGCATGGATTACCTCACCGACGGGCGCATAAAGGGGCGTTCCTGGCTTGATGACTGGAGCCTCCACGGGTGCTGCAGGCTCGTCTTTCCTGCTGGTTATTACGCTATGAGCCTCCGGTATAACCTCCACCTGGGTCGTTATTTCGGGAGCCGGTGTTACAACTGGTGGGCCCTTTTGTTCCCTCTCCTTAAGGGCTTGCTTGACAACGGGATGGACGTCCGCAGCCGCAGCGGACAGCGGCACGAGAGTGTTGCCTGGCGGCCTCCATGATGTCGGCGGCACGATCGGCTGTACGGTCGCGGGGACAAACTTGAGTGGCCCGGTATGAATGTCTCCGGAGGGCGGCGACGCGGCGGGAGCAACAGCGGCAGCCGGTGCCTCAGCCGGTTTCTTGTCCTGGGGCGCGGGCGGTGTCTGGGCCTTCGTCGCCGGTTTGGGCTTGGTCTCCGGTTTGGCCTCCGGCTTCGGGGGCGCCGGCGGCTGGTAGGCCGGATTGCGCGGGCTGGTCTTCCACCGCTCGTCCGCCTCCCTCAGTAGCGACGGCAGCGAGCACAGCGCCTGCTCCAGGTCGCCGGCTACCACCCTGGACACCGGGTCGGCGTTCCGCTCGCCCAGGAACATGAGGACGTTGCCCCCCCTCTCGTCCATCACCAGCTTTCTCAACCTTCTCGTTTCTTCTTTCGGTGACATTGTTTCTCCTTCCATTAGCTAATTCATTGCTTCTTGCCCCGCGGTCGGGCCACCAGGCTGTCGGCCCTGACGCTCATTATACGCGCCACGGTCTGGGGCTCGGCCGGCACCGTGGACAGCGTACCGGCCTCAAGGTCCAGGTACGCGCCCATCCAGGTCAGCTCGCCGCCGAGCAACCGCCGAACAAACTCCAGGGTCAGCATGGCCATCGCCTGGTTGATCACCGGGCTCTGGGCGTTGGCCGCCACGGCCTCGGCGCAGTCCGGCGCCCTGACCTCCTCCGGGCGAGGCTGCAGGAGGGCCGGCAGTTGTATCGTGGGCAACGGCAGGTGCTTGACCTCCCCGCGGCTGGGGTCAAAAGCCCCCTTCATGGTCTCGGCCTTGTCCGTATTGCCGACCAGCACCTGGCCCGAGTGCTCGCCGTTGCCGGCGTCCACCAGCCAGCCCCCGTAGGACAACGTGGTCTTGGACAGCGCCCGGCGGGCAGCCGCGTTGTCCACGCACCCCACAAGAATACCCAGGAAGACGCTAGACATTCGTCGGTCCCCCCAGGGCCGGTTCAGGATCCCGGGCTCGTAGGGCTGGACGCTGTAGGCGACCTCCCGGCCGTACAGCCGGGACAGCCGCTCGGCCAGCGCCTGGCTCTTGAACTTACCGACCTCACCCTCAAAGAAGGCCTGACGGTGGAGATTGTGAGGCTCGACCCGGTCATGGTCGACGAGGTAGAGGTTGACCTCCGGCTGCCCGACCAGCAGCCTACACAGACCTTCGGCAAGAATGGACCCTGTACCTCCACAACCGCATATACATATAGCGCCTTTGCCTGTTTGAGCCAATCTATAACTCATTTTTGTCGAATCCTTGCCGATAACAGGAGCGGCACTGTGTCGCATATCGGTCCATCGCCTGACCGCATGTGGGACAGACGGGCTTTCTTTTTCTATCTCGCTCGGTTCGACAAATCTTGCAGCCTCGTTTCCCCCCACTAAAGAAATAGGTGTTTTGCTCAGAATAGGGATGGCCCTGGGGGCAATGTGTTATGGCTCGCTGGCGACCCCCATTTATGATTCCTGCTATCCCCCTTTGGCAGTTTACCTTTCTAGTTACTGGCTCAATGTGGTCAGGATTTACACAGGGCGGGATTCTACAGAGATGGTCAGAATCTAGCTCTTGGGGGATAATTCCCTTTACCTGTTCGTAGCACCACCTATGAGCCTTTACTGTCTTTCCCTGCACCCTGAAATTCCCATAACCATGACTATCCCGACACCCTTTCCATATCCAGCATTGGCTGCCATTGAGTATGGGACCACTATGCAAAATCTCAATCTTAGCAAGAAATCTGGCCGGTAGCTTTGCTGAACCATCTCCGCCAGAAAGGTCTATTGTCAAGGGCAGTCACCTCCTCTTGAGTTTCTTCTCCCTCGGTGATAGGGCAGATACCTTCGAAGACGTCCTCCCACTCTAGGGGATGAAAATAGCCGTACACCCCACAACGGAGGAGCAGCTCGGGGCAGCCGTCCAGGTGGCCAACGACCCCGAAGAGTCGGAGCCCCTGCTCATCACGGTCGTCCGTGGCGGAGAAGAACGCCCCCATCCCGCCGTGGGAGTGCAGGTCCAGCACCACGTTCTCCCCGGTGGAGTACTTCACCGATCCCCCGCTGGTCTGCTGCTCGGGCACATACAGGTGATAGCCGTCCTTCCAGGTGACCGCCACGTATTTCTCCCTCCCGGGGTCCTTGAGCATCTCACTGAGCGCCAGCTCGAAGAGGCAGTCCGGAATCAGACCATGGCGCAAAGCAATCTGGGGCTCCAGGGGAGCCAGCCCCCGGACCTTGGCCTCGGCGACGGGTATGCGGGCCGCCATGTAGGGACCTTCGGCCTCGATGAATAGCCCGTTGGAAGCGAGGACATAGTCAAAGAACACGCCTCGTTCCCCCTCCAAGCCTGCCTGGTGGTTCACCAGGTATCCCACTGTTTTCATGGACCTTAGTCCTCCCTGCAATGATCAAGAGTCAAGCTGACGAAATGGACCTGCTTTAGATGCGGTCCGATATGGGCACCACAAAACTTCTCCCCACACTGGAGACACAGGGCATCGGGGTCCCTGGGGCACAACACCTTCTTGTCTGCCAGACAAAGCGGGCAATACTCTATTACAGGAGGTATCTCCTTCATCCCCTCATCACCATTTCCAGGAGGTCCTTCACGGTACCGTGCTTCACCAGGTCCTCTAGCGGGAAGTCCTTCTTGCCGTCCAAAAACTCCCACAGGTGGGTGATATTCTTGGGAAACCTCACCGACCGCCCCTCCAACTCCGCAGCGGGTGAAAAGAACGACCGGAAGAACGAGTCCATGACCTGGCTCACATCAGCAGGGTACCGATGATTGCCCGGGCAGGTCCGGCCGTTGGCAAATACGTTGGCCAGCGGCGCCTTATACACCAGGTCCGTGAGCTTGGCCGGTTTCTTCTTGGCCGCGTAGGCCCAGGGCGGCCTGCCAGGCAGGCACAGGAAGATCAGTCCCGGCAAGGGTATGACGAACCGCCGCGGAGGCTGCCCGGCCTTCTCCTGCAGGGCGATCTTGCGCAATTGCGCAGGTTCCCACAGCGCGTACACCGGCCCTTCCCGGCTGTTACGCCACCACAGGCAGTTGGCCGGCAGCAGACCGCTACTGAACGGCAGGTCGCTCGCCAGCGCGTGGGCGATGTCCATGGCCGAGACTATCTTGGTGGAGTTCATACCCTCCTGAAAGATGTGCATGACCACCGCGCTCTGGTGGAAGTCCAGTCGTAGAATCAGCGGGTCGGGGGGTACGTCCAGCTCCTTGGCTACGTTCCAGTTATAACCGGGTGAGATCTTCAAGGTCTGCTCTCGTCGCTTGCCGGATCTGGCGGCGGTCGATGAAAGCATGGCAGCGGTTTTCTTCGCCATGTTTCCTCCTTTCGTTCCCGAATATTGCCATAAGCGTCTGGCCTTTCTTGTCTCTCAAGGGCAACTGCTCTTTCGGCACCTTATAGGCCAGAAGGAAATCAAGGAGCTGGCGAAAACGCCCCGGCTTGTCGGCCGTCAGCCACTCCCCCAGCTTGTTGATTCTCTCCCAGATGCCCTGCTCGATGGGCCACTGCTTGGTCAAGCCCTCCACCACTTTCTTGTTCCAGCTTTCCATCGCAGCGTCCTCGTAGGTGCAGTTGAGGAGCCAGCAGTCGGTCTCGCTCCATACCCAGTCGGCGAAGTCTGCCAGGCCGGTGTATGGCGTGCGGTCGCAGAGCGCGTGAAGGTCCGCCGGCTTCCATCCCTGGTCGGGGACCCGCCCGGCTACCTCCTTGCCCACCATCTCGGCGACCGCCTCCAGCAGGGCCACCCTGGCCCCCTTTTCCACTATGCCCTCAAAGGGGTTCGCCACCAGCGAGAGCATGAGTATGAAGTCCGGCTCGTGTCCCTGGAAGTCCTCGTACCATTCGTACTGGAATCCTCTCAGTTCCACCGGTATGTGGTCCACGAACCACTCGACGCCCTCGATTTCATCATCAAGCGGCGCCTCGATAGGGAAGTACTGGTCGCTGAAGAGGTCGATGAATTTCTGGATGCGGCCGGGTATGTCTCGGTGCATGATTTCACGTTCGTGCTTGGGCAGGTATTCTCTAACCAGGTCATGGAAGTAGCCCAGAGACTTGCTGTTGGTCATGAGGTCCAGGATAGTTCTCAGGGAGGGTGGGCCTACGACCAGCTTCTCCCCCAGGACGGCCAGCGCCATGGCAGGGGATTCGGTCCTTCTTCCCGCGTATTCCCGGCAGGCCCGTTCGTTGAGCCGGTCCAACGTTTCTAAAGCCCACATCAGGCGGCCCTCGCCGGTAGCCCGGCCAGCGTGTTCGTCGCCTGGGCCGTGGCCCTGGCATAGGCCTCCGCCTCGGCCGTAGCCAGGGTGACATCATTCTGGCGGGCGGCCAACACGTCATAATCTATCTCACCGCCGTCCAGGATAACCTGGTTGGCCAGCTCAATGATGAGCAGGCTCTTGGCCGGCACGGTCCGCAGAACCGCGACTACCCTCTGGATGTCGTCAACCTCGGACATCTATTTCCCCTGGGCCTGGTCGTAGAGCCAGTTCAGCAGCACCGCGACTTGTTCCCGACGCATGTCCCAGCCGAATAAGTCGGCTATCTTGGTCATGGCCTCGGCAATATCCGATTCCCGGTGCGTCCCCCTGTAGGCGGCGTGCAGCCGGGCCCCCCAGTCCTGCGGGCAGGACAGCACAGCTCTACCCACCAGGAAGGTATAGGCGCCGGTCTCCTCATGCCGCCAGACGTCGCCATACACCCCCTTGTTGTGGGGCGCGGGATGCTCCACGCCTTCGGCGACCCGCTGGTAGCCGTTCACGGTGTCCACCTTGCCCTTCGTCCCAACTCTCTTTTTGAACTCGATGACGGTGTTCTCGCCCTTCTTGCTCTCCTTCACCTCGGCATTGCTCAGTTCAGGAAAGAACTGGCTCATGCTCTGGCGCACCTCATCGGGCGTCATCTTGGCGTCGGGATCCGGAAATTCCCGGCCGTCGTAGATGAAGATTCGGTTACCCATGTTGTTTGTCCTCCTTTTCTTTTTCGACTCGCTTCATGAAGCATAATAGACATATCACAAGCGCCTGAGGATAGAGCCGGTGCATGTTCTGACCGCCCGGCGCCAGCCAAACTAGCCCTCCACAGTCATCGCAGAGAAAAGCGTGGGAGTCTTTGACGTTGTACTTGTTATCCTGACACCCCACAATGGCGTTTGGCTCTTCGTCGGAACTCGGTAGGAAGAGCTCCCCGATCTGGATCCCCGGCTTTCCGTCCTTATGGGCAGCACGGAAGCCAATGCTGCGCAGGGCCTCACCCTCCGTCATCTCGCGGAAGGGCTTTTCTTCACTCGACATAGATATGCAACTCCGTGGCGCGGTCGACCGGCACCAGGGCAATACCGACCAAACACATACTGGGATGGGCCTTCAGCCAGTCGGCCGCCGCTGTCAAGAGGGCAACATCCCCCTCGACGTCGTTGCCGGACACCTGGAACTCCACCCGGGTGCCTGTCAGTTCTCTTTTCGTTACCATGTTCGTTCAACCTCCTCTAATAGCGTTCGGAGCGCCTGCTCCGTGGGTACCGTTCGTAGCACCTGGCCGTGCTTGAAGATCACCGCCTTGCCCTTGCCGAGCGCGACCCCCACGTCGGCGTCCCGGGCTTCGCCAGGGCCGTTGACCACGCAGCCCATCACGGCGACCTTCAGGGGGCGCCGCATCTTCCTGAGAACGTCGTCTACCTGGTTCACGAGGTCGATGAACGGCTGGGTACCGGCGGCGTCCATCAGGCCGGTCCGCCCACAGGTGGGACAGGAGACCAGGTCCGGTGTGATGAACCTTCCCAGGTGCTTGATGACCGGCCGGCATCGGAAGGGACAGACCTCACTCTCCTTTGGCGTTGGCATAACCCACAATGTACCCCTGGGCCATCCAGTAGGCCGGGTACTTGGCCCCGCCTGGAGTGTCCTTATAGTGCTCCCGCATCTCGGAATGAATGCCCTCCCAGAGCGTTGCCAATTCGTCGGCCGTAAAGAGTTCCTTTATGGGTATGTCCTGACCGTTCACCTCCACGGTCTTGACCTTGTCCAGTGTGTACTCGGCGAATACCTTGCCGTCGAGGTCGGTCCACCAGGCGATGGACTCCGCCGTCTCCAGGAAGTCAAAGTTCATACCCCCAGTTCCTTCCTGGCCTCCTCGTACAGCTCCCCGTAGAGTATCATCACCTTCTTGGTCTGGAAGCACTTGGGACAGCAGATGGACCGGAGTCGCTTGACGAACAGGTCGATCGGCATGGGCAACTGGATGGCCTCGGCCCACTTGTGCCCGCAGGGGCACTGCAGAATGAACGGTCTTGACGGTTGTAGAGGACTAACTTTTAGGGTCATTTACTGCTCCGGAACCTTCCAAACAAACCCGGCGTCCTTGAAGCTCCTGATTAGAATAAGCCTTAGGGACCTAGCAGCGTTCTCAAGATTTTTAGACTGTATCACACCGTCCAACTCAGAGAGGAAGCCCTTGGGGATGCGTTCAGACACAGGCTTGACCCTAAAGATGATGGCGGTTTTAGAATACCGGTGTATGACTTTATATCGTCTCACTATTTCCTCCTCATAAAGTCGGTGATGAACCACCATAACAGGCGCTCCGCGACGAACTGGTGGAACACGCCGGCGATCAACAGGCCGACCACTATGCCGGCCAGGATCAGAACCACGAGTAGGCCCAGGGGAAGGGTTATCATAAATGGTATCTCCTTTCCCTGCTTTACTCAGCAAAATTCATAACGAGCATCGAATTGTTTCTCTGGGCCCTCCCCCCAACTTTCCCAGAACTCTCCTATGTGGTCCTCATCACCAGTTCCCTCGGCTTCACGCTGTAAGAACCCCCCTTTTCTGACTGTCATCGTATCGCTCCCCATACTATAGCCACGATATTCCAGGCGCAGATGACGGCCAGGCCGACGTTCACCCATGTCAGCCAGGCCAGTCGCCGAAGGGCCGACAACGCCAGGAGCACGACGGCCATGGTAGACAACTTCCAGACCAGGATCTTCAAGGGGGACACAGCTCCCATAAACCTCAACACCGGGTTGCCTTCGGCCCCTCCCTGAAGCAGCACTACCCAGGTGAGGGCGGTATCCAGCAGATTGAGTCCCAGGAACAAAGCTATTCTTGCTTTCATGCTTGACGTTTACCAGGTCAAGCGGGGTGCCCGATGACCGCCAGGACCTCGGCCTCGCGCCAGGCCTGGTTCCGGTGTACGGTGATAAGGTCTCCTACTTGCATGACTACCTCCTTCAGATGTAACGGTCATTACACGCGACCCCCAAACACGGCGCGGTTAATCCTCTCCAGCTCAGCCTCGGATTCCTCGGTCACCAGGAACCTTTCGCCGTTGATGATTCGGCGGTGAGCGCCCTCAATGTTATTCATATCTCCCCCGGCGCATCTGATTTGCTCGGCTAGGGTCTCCAGGTAAGCGAGGGCACGAGCCACATCCTCCTCATAGGTGGCCTCCGGTTCCAGGTATAACGGAGGCAACAGCCAATCGGTTAAGGGCCTGGCGTTGCTGATGCCGTAAGCCTCAAATTCTCTGATTTTTCTGTTCAGGTAACGTTCGCGGAGTTCCGGTTCCGCCTCCGGCGTCGTTAGAAACCGCTGAATTTCTGCCGTTCCGCAATACAGCCATTCGCATCCGTCGTTCAGGATTTTGTACACCGGCCAGACCCTGGCCTCGCGCTCCGCCAGCTCGCGGTTGCTCAGGACCGAGGCGACCTCCAGTCGGTCCCCGCCTTCTCGGGGTCCTCTGCCCCTGATGGTGGATTTCAGTACCCACGCGACGTTACGCGCCGCTAGGGACAAACGCTCTAGCGGGATTTCGAGTTCCGCCGCTTCAGGCGGGACAGATTCCCTGCTCTGCCTGGTCTTCCGAATCGCGTAGAACTCAATCACTCTGGTCTCTGTGGTCACTGTGCTCTCCTGTTCTTCTTGGAATCCGCCGGGGCGTTTCGCCCCTCTGTGCGCTCGGCGCGGCACGTACCGCATACCAAGTCAGCGCGGCTTCGGTCCGTCACTCAACGTCCTCCCCAGCGAAGTCCTATTTCACAGGACATTTCCTCCGCTTGCAGTTGGCAGCGTATTCACTGGTCACGGCTCCACAGCGCTCACACCACTCATATCCGCCATCGGCGGATGATGCCAGGTAATCGCACCCCCTTGGCACGTCGAGGCGGAGATCGTCGGGGTCGCCGAGGTAGCTGCTCAAAAAGTTGATTACGTCTGCCGCTTGCCTGGGCGTTAGTGGCCGGGCCTCAAAGACCATGCCCTCACCGTCACGTCCGCGCATTGCCTCATAAAGAGCGTCCATGCGAGCCCGGTAGTAGTCGCCCGTCCACCTGCTGGCCGGTACCTCGATAATCTGAAGCCCGTGCCAGAATTCCTGGGACTGTTCGGGGGTGATGGTCTCGCCGTCGATGGCAGGGGTCTCCGAATAACGGGCGAAATCCTCATACAGTTCGCGGACGAATTGGTTGTGTCCCTCAGCCACTTCGCAGAATTTCTCATTCGTGAGGCCGGCGACCACACCTATGAAGACCGGGTGCGTGCTAACGTCGGCCCTCTTCCAGTGCTTGGAATTGGAAGTACCGACCTGCTCGGTTTCGTACCCCAGCTCTTTTTCCGTAAGCTGAATACGCTCCATAATCTCTTTGAGCGTACCCTTGGGTACCGTAATAGGTTTGGATAGGCTCAAAGACAGGGCAAAGTAAAGTTGATAGCTCATTCTGGTTCTCCTATTCTGTCTTTATCCATGAGCTTTAGTTCCAATTTGGTTTCCCCTTTCTTCCTGGCTCAGATGTTGCCCGGAGTCATTTACTGGCCATCAGGTGGGCGGCAGGGTTTAACAGAGGTTCCTGCTGTCCTGGCTCTCAGATTCAACAATCGGGTCACCTGGGTTTTACCGATTGTAGTATTGCCGCCCTACCGTTGTCAAGAGGCAAAACCAGTATTTCCTGGGGAATTTTGGGGCCCTTTTCAGGTCTGGAGGGCCCGAACCAGGGCGCTACTGGGGCATGATGGGCTACCCTTCGACTAGGCTAATGGGCTACCCGCCCGCTCTTCGCGCACACAAGGCATGGTAGTTTTCAGGGGCTACTCTTGGCCCTCGGCTCCCGCCTCCTGGGCCTGGGGCTTCGTCTTCGGCTTCCGCTTTCCCCGGGCCTTCCGGGTAGCTTCTGGCTTGCCTGCCGGTACCGTGACCTGGGCCTCGGCGACCACCGCGGTTGCCTCGGTGACGGCGTCCCTCTCCGCTTGCCCTTGTGCCGCACCATCTACCGGGGCTGCCGTTGCCACCGTGTCTGCCTCCGGGCTTTCCGGCGCGACCACCTGAGCGTCCGCCGTCTTCGGCTCGTCGCCCCAACTGACGAACATCGGCATGACTACCACCTGGCACCGGCCATCCAGGAAGAGGCCGGGCGCCGAGCCGCTGCTGATGCCCACTTCCACCATCCCCTGGCGGTCCTTGAAGTACTCCAGGAGATAGCGGTAGTTGAAGGCGATGCGGCCGGGGCCGCCCTCGGAAGTGACGTTGACCTCCGTCTCGACTTTGTTCTCTTCCGACGCGGCGCTGAGCTTCAACGTGCCGTCGTTCCACTCCAGCCGGACAATCCCGCTGCCCTCACTGGCCACGTCTTTGAGCCGGCGCACGGCCAACCCAAAATCCGGGGCGAAGACCTTGAACTTCTGGGGCGGCTCCTTCGGTATCAACTGCCTGAAGGAGGGCGGGGTGCCCTCGATGACCAGGCTGTCCACGGACACGTTCCCCCACTTGGCCACCATGCGGTGGTCGTCGTACCCGAGGTCCAGCATCCGCCGCGCGATGGCCAGCTGGGCGAGGACGGCGTCCACTGCGGGGTTGTTCCGGGGCGGCGCCTTCTTCCACATGGCGGCCATGGCCTTCACCATCCCCGCGGGTATGACCAGGGTCCCGGTTTTGGCAAAGCGCTCCGGCAGCTCCTGGTAGAACATCCGAAAGCCGTCGCCGGCGAAGACCCGGGTGCCGTCCTCATCAAGGAAGAGGCTGACGCCGCTGAGGACCGGGCGGGTGTCATCAGTAGCCGCGTAGGGCAGGGCCTTGGCCAGCAGGGTGGTGAAGCGGTCGCCGTCCAGGTGGACCTCGGCCTCCGGGACATCGGGCGCCGGGGGGTAGTCGTCCAGGACCTTGGTGGCGAAGGTCGCTTTGCTGGCGCCGCACGCGATGGTCAGCTGGAGGCCATCCCTGGTAATCTGCGCCAGGGTGTCGCCGGGCACGGTGGCCAGCAGTTCCTGGACAGCACTGGGGAGCAACATGGCCTCCTGGACCTCCGGCAGTTCCACGGTGACCCGGACTTCCAGGTTGGTGGCCGACGCCTTGCCATCCCGCAGGAGAAAGTAGGTCAGGATGGGCATGGCCTTGGCCTTCTTGATGGGCACCGTCTCCAGGAGAGACAGAGTGTCCCTGAGCTTTCTGACTTTGATTTCCATTGCTGTTTCACCTCCTTTCCGGGCATGATTTGTCCCCAATCTGTCGGGAGCTAGCCCGTTCATCCCTGTCCCCTAGCGGGCGCTAGGGGACAGGGTCAACAGGCTAGGGGATTTGCAATTGTTGGATTTCGGCTTCTACCGCAGGAGCTTTCTGGTGGTTCTTGACCAGCCACGCGGCCGCTGCGGTGGCGTCTAACTCCTCCCAGGTCTGGGATGAGCCCTGCCACTGACTCCAGTGGTTGAGTATCCACCTCTTGCCCTTGGTGTAGTACAGGGCCTCGTGGTCCCACTGGCTGCCGGTGGCGCAGGAGATGTGGTTGTTCCCGTTCCACCAAGTATCCTCGTCGAATTTCTCAGCGGCGGCCAGGTCAAACCACTTGCCCGTGTTGTCCGTTAGGGGTTGGCGTTTCATTTTGTCACCTCCTTTCTCTCGGGTCGTTCAAGACCCCAAATTTGTGAGCTCTCGCCCAAGCTCTCCGAGCATGCGTTGGGCGGCGGGCACGGGTGCTGTACGCACATGCCGGGCAGGGTTGACCGAACAGGGCTACGCGGAGAACTTCCATTGGGGTCAGAGTTGAGCCGCACTTGGGACAGGAGCGCTCTAACTCTGGGATGCTTTTCACGGTGGCCGCGAGGATGTTCACGAAGCCAAGGGGACTCATCCCGGTATCTCCATGGAGCTTCCGGAGACTGCGCACCAGCTCCAGTTTTTCAGCGGCGCTCATTTCCATTCCGGATGCTCCTCCTCCCAGGTATCCGGGTGCAGGGCTTTCATAGCCGCTCGGGCGAAATTCTCGTCGAATCCCAGGGTCTCCTTCAGGAACTTGGCGGGGTCATAGGTCATCGGGTCCTGGCCCATCCACCGGGGAAGGTCTTTCCCCGCCAGTTCTTTCGATCGGAAGTCGTAGGTGCAGGTCAGGGCATCGTGGCCCTCGTAGAACTCCAGGCGGACAGCCTGGTTGTCCACGGCCGTAACCACGGCGATGGGCGGCCGGTCGGCCATCATGGTGTGCTCGTCCACGCGCCTCTTCCGGTCGGCCAGGATAAACTGGAATAGGGTTCTGGTCTCAGCGGGATTGTCCAACATTTCCCACGCCATAGCCTCACCCTCATGGACCAGGGCGCACTCCAGGGCCTTGACCGCCTCAATCTGCTCCCTGGTGGTCTTGGTATCCACCACCTTCTGGCCATCAAAGCCCACAAAGAGGGTTTTCGCTTCCATTCTGCTCACCTCCTTTCTGTCTATTTTTTTATTAGGGGGGTTAGAACATCCTGCTGGTAGCAGCCACGGGCGTGGCGCTGCGAGCAGGCGCTACCGGCGTCTGCGGTCTTACTGGCGGCGCCTCAACCGGAAGCCCCACGGCCTTGGGATATTTGGGGGCGTCCGCCCACTGGACTCTGGCCCGGGCGACCAGCGCCGGCACCTGGGACAGGACGTCGTCCAGACTACCGGTTATCACGGAGATAATGGGGTCGGTGTTGGGGTCCTGCAACCCAACGATGCAATCTCCGCCGTTGACGACGATGGAGACCTTGAGGCCTGGGTTCATGTTCACCTCCTTTCGTTCATGTACTTTGACCATCAAGTCGATTTCGATGCCCTGCCGGCGCAGTAGCGCCCTGGCCTGCTGGATATCGGCCTCTTTCTGGGCGTGCGCAGCCCGGTGCGTGAGCAGCGGGATATACTGGGTGGCGACCTCGACCATGGCCTGGTTGATATCGGCGTATTCCTCGTTGGTGGCCCAGTAGGTCATCCCGTACTCAATGCTTTTTGGGACCCCACCGGGGCCGGCCTTGCTCTTATCGAACTGCGACAGGAAATGAGCCGTAGCCTCCCCGCACCTGAAGTACGTGCCGTAGAATCCCCCGCGGTCGTAGTGGGCGATGAACGAGCAATGTTGGATGAGATGGTCGTAAAGCCTCTGGGTGAAGTCCTCCGGCCGGAGTCCGTTTTTGAGGAATCTTTCCCAGGCCTGGAGCACCAGCTCTTTGTCCCTGGCGCTCATGAACTTGGTATCCTGCATGGGTCTTAACGTCCTTTCAGTTGGTAACCTTCATGAATGACACGGGAACCGCTGTCCCTTGGCATTAAAGGTGTATGCGTTGATCCCGATTGTTTGGTCAACCTGTTCATCGCTTAGGAGGTATTCATATTCAGCCTCCAACCGCTTGTATATCCAATCCATGAAGTCGCGAAGTGCTTCGGTGATGGCGTCCTCGGCATCGCTGGTCATATTGCGCCCGTCGTTGCGGTACACGTCAATGCTGGTGTTTCTTGCATGGTAATACCGGCCCACGTGCTTTATCCCCGCTGATAACTGGTAGAGGTTGCGTCTCTGGATTGCGGCCAACTCGCGGGCAATCCTGTGCAATTCGGTCTCGTTCGGCGCGTAGTCCGCCAATTTCCGGGTGCTGCCCTTGGCATATTCGGACCGGCCTGTGAAGCAAGCGCCGTCACCCTGGGAACTGAATCCGGAAAAGTAAATGTGGTCAATCCTGACGCCCATAAGGGCGCCGATGGTCTTAGCGTCCTCATACACGAAGTCGTACCATTCAAAGTCCGGGTACCCCGCGCGGAACCATTCCCTCGCCTTGTCCTTCGCGTCCGCTGACAACTCGTCGAAGTGGTATACGGTTATGGTCATATTCACTGGCATGTGGTCTAACCTCCTTTTCAATGCATTAGCTTCAGGCTGGCCTCAGTCTTCATGGGTAACAGTAACCCCTCTTCCTGGAAGCTGAAGACCCCGCTTTCGGCCACGATGATGTGGTCGTTGATGGGGATGCCGAGAACTTCCGCGGCCAGGAGCAGCTTCATGGTCACTTCTTTATCATTGTCGGATGGTGTTCTATCGCCAGAAGGGTGGTTATGTCCGACAATGATGCTGGAGGCACTGGCCAGGATGGCAAACTTGAAGACCTCCCTCGCATATACAGGAGCCACGTTCAGGGTGCCGACGCTGGCGGTGTTGATCCCCACCGGCCGCAAATGGGAGTCCAACGCCAGCACCACGAAGGCTTCCCGGTCTATGCCCTTAAGGTGTTCGGAGATAATTTGCCCGGCGGTCCGGGAGTTAGAGATCTTACGTTTGCGGATACCCGCAAAGTTCTCCACGTGCTCCCTGACCATCGAGAGCTTGTAGGCTTGCACCTTCATGGCCTGGCCTCCTTTCTGTCGGGTAACCGGTTTACTCCAGTCCCCGGAACAGGTACTCGGCGTCTTCCATCTCGGCGGCGATGCCGTCCAGGTCATCGCCCAGACCGTCCCTCAGGGCCGCCATGACCTGGGCCCGGAAGGGCCTCTTTTCTATCTTCTTCCCGTGGCAAGCGGGGCATTCCTTGCCGTCAAGGAATAGGTCACACTCTTCGGGGGTCAGGTCGCCGTGGCGTACGCCGTAGGCGTCCCACGGCTCGCCGCAGCGCTGGCAGTATAGGTCCATGTGTCACCTCATTTTTCTTTAATAGTCGTCGGGGAAGAGGATGGTAGTGGCCGACCGGTCGGCCTCGGTGATGATCCAGATGGTTGCTACCCCGTTTTTGGGGAAGCGCCGGTCGTTGTAGGCCGACAGCAGGCGGCCGCCGCTTTTTCTTTTGAGGGCCTGCGCATTGGTCTCTGCGTCGTCCTTACTGAGGTCTCCCCAGTCACCCTTGACGTGGCGGCTAAAGGACTTCTGGACGAACTCGGCGAAATCGGGGTTCTCGTCCATCAGATCGGCCACGCCCCTGGTGGCCACGACCGAGCCGGTCCTAAATGTGGGATTGACTAGCAGCATGGCGTTTGGCATTGTTCTCACCTCCTTTCTAAGATATCCTGCAAGTTTCCTACATTTTCCCTACATTTTTCCTCACCCCTTTCCGGTCTTTGTCTTGCCACCTTTATTTCATCCCGGGTTTGCCCTTCGGTAAGGGTGTGGACCGCGGTCGTGGCTTTATATAGCCGCCGGGCATGCCTTACCAGGTCTTCTGCCTGAATGACCGACATGGTGGTAGCCCGGTTGCTTTGGATGAAACTGTGTGTTCTATGTAGTTCCTCCAGAGCGTAGGCCTGGTCAGACCTGGCTATGTCGAGCAATGCCTCATAGTCCAGGGTGACCGTGTCGGCACACAGGTCGAACTTCGTATCGTGCATTTAATCCTCCGTTTCGAATACATCGGCTTTCAAGGCCTGTTCAAACAGGTGCATGGCCTCTTTTTTCGATATGCCCATCTCGCTTTCCCAGTCCTGGCCGTCGCCAGACCAGCGGTGAAAGTTGTACTTGCGTCCCAGCCTGGTAACCCGGATGGTACCGCCGTCAGCCAGAGGATGGCGCTCTATTTCTACGATCCGGCTACTCCTACCCATGGTAAGCCTCCGCGCAGTCCTCCGAGCAACAGCGCTGGTATCGTTCCTCGGGGACGAATTCTTGCCCGCACCAGCCGCATTCCAATATGGTGGTCAGCCACGCTGCGGGGCAACCGAGCTCGTGGCACCGGATGCCATTGATGCGCAGCTCCTCACATTGGCCACAGCGCGGCCTGGTCTGGAGGTCTTTTCGTATCTTGTTGGTCACTATCATCCGTACACCACCTCTCCGAAGAGGCAGAGTTGGAGGAACACGTCGCCGGTTTCGGCATCCTCGTTTTCGCCGATGAAGTCCGCCCACTCACGTGGCCGCTTTTCCTCCATTGCCGTCAGCCCCCTGGCGATAGCCTCCCGGTCGAGAATTCGTACGACAGAAGGGTCCTCCGCATCCGCGACCGTTATGCTGCCGCCCCGGAAGGGCAGTTCGAGGTGTTGGAACTCGATGCCCAGGGACTCTTTGGTCTGCCCTTTGGGATAGTTAAAGGCGGTTATTAAATACCAGTAGTTGCTACCGCCCTCCAGGGCGCAACACAGCAGGTCCTGTATGCGTTCGTCCGGTATTTGTTTCATGGCTGCTCCTTTCTGTTGCTCACCCGTTTATTTGAGGACTACGAACACGGTATGGTTGGGCCAGTCGGGACGGTTGCGTTCTTCTTCGGTGGCGTAGCGGACGCCCTTAAAGGTTTCGCCGGGCTTGAATGAGGTCTCGTTAAGTACTCTCCAGGCATGCTGTCGGACCTGTTCCGTGTCGCCTTCCCCAAAAAGGTGGCAGGTAAGATTCAGTCCATCCCACGGGTGGACAAGGCCCACATTGATGTGCTGGTCACTGCCGGCATATCCCACCGAGACCCGCTGGCCTGGTACCTCAAGAACCCCCGGGGCTTAAACCTGGAGCAAATTGCAGGTATCCGCCACGAACTGCGGCCCGATACCGCCGACGCCGTCGGCCAGATGCTCCTGGACGAGAACGTCAACAGCGTACGCCATCGCTATCCCGGCAGCGGGGACAACCTGCCAGGGCGCACGGATCGAGAATACCTGACCCCCTTCGTGCATGACATCTGGCAGACTGTCCCCTCGGTCGTCCAGGTGCTCAAGCTCCTAGATTGCTACGAATACCAGAGCTGCGAGCATCCCGAATGGGATGACTCCGAGGCCCGAGCCTTTTGCCAGGCCCTGCGCAGTCAGCAGATTGGGCGTCTGCCAGGGTACGAAGAGGCCCGCTGGTGTTGGACACAGTTGAAGAAAGGAATGGGGACGAAGCACTAAAGCTCATAGAGGAGTTGATACATGCCTAACGAACAGACAGTTCTGATGCCCACGCCACCTACGGTCACCAAACCGCCCGGTCACTGGATAGACGACCTGGTGGGCGCGCTGACCGACCCGGTCATCGTCTGTCCCGCTGGCGGCTGGGAGGACGCCCTGCCCGAGGAGCTGAAGACGGAGATCCCTCTCTACCGGCTGGCCCACCTGATGAAGTGCCTCAACGGTCAGGCGAACCTGGAAGAGGCGTCCGACGCGGAGGCCCTGCTGTACCTCTATCCGCCATCACTAGCGGCTCCCATGGGCGACCAGTGGACCAGGATCTACCTGTACCTGGGCAACAGGGTAATGGGGGACAGGCTCCCGGAGGCTATCGGGGAAAAGGAACTTGACGAGTACGACATGGGGGTGCTGCGGCGTCTGAAGCGGTGGATCAGAAGCAAGCAGATGGAGGCCCGCCGGGCACGCCGGCGCCAGGAGCACGAGCCGAAGGCCGAGGCCAGCACGGACACCGCGCCCCAGCCGGAGGTCCAGCCCGTAAAGTGTGAGCAACAGAAGTTCTTCTAACCCGGGGTACAACCGACTATTTATGACCAGGAAGGAGAAAACAACAAAATGCTCAGAACAGAACCAAAGTACCTCAGTTTATCTTACGTGTGTATGCTCCAGTGGATGCCGGGCCGGGAGCTGAGCTCCACGGCGAAGACCTCCCCGGCTCCGTGGCAGATGATGCCCCCGTTGTAGATGCGCTGGTCGTTGGCGTCCTGGCAGACAAAGTAGAAGGAGTAGGGACGCTCGGAAAAGACGTCGAAGTGGTAGCCTGTCCGGTCGTAGTTACGGGCCACGCGGTCGAGGTGCGCAAAGCACCCCTCGAGGGTCTGCACCGGGGTCGGGTCCTCGGGCCGGTAGCCCAGCTTCTCCCTCTCCTCCGGAGACCTGGGGGATACGGACAGGGCAAACAGGAAGGTCTTGACGAAGTGGTCCGGATCCTGGATGATGACCTTGGGCCCGGTGTAGGGCTGGATCCACTCGCCGTCCGGTCCGTTGAGTATCCTGGCCAGCTCTTCATAGTTCAGGCTTTCCTGGCCGGATTTGGAGCTGTCGTTCAGGTTGATCACCTGGACGGACCCGCCGCCGTGGCACATGGCCAGCAACATCAGGGTGCTGCCGTCGAGTTGCCGGCCCAGCTTGGTCTCCAGGAGCGGCCGCAGGGCTTCCAGGCTCATGGCCTTGACCTGCTCGGGTGTGTAAGTCGTTCGAGTTATCATGGTTTTCACCTCCTTTCATTTGAAGTCTCTATATCTATCTGGTATCCTGCTCCATCATCATGGTCGTCTACCCAGTAGCCGCCAAACAGGCTCTGGTCCCGCACAAACCGTAAGCCCTGACCACATACCCAATCCTGCACCTGGGTAAAGGTACCCCGCTTGACCACCGTGGGTTGGGGGACGGTTCCGGGAGCCGGTTGCGCTAGCTTCACGATCCGATACTGACTCATCTGGGCATACGCTCCGTTCAGACACACAAAAAGGCCCCCCTATATAGACCCTATGAAGGGTCTGTATAGGGGGGCGATTAAACACACAGGGAGAGAGGACAGCCCCCCCCGTTAATCGGGGGGCTGTCCTCTCTAAGGTCGAATAAGGATAGCGGCAGTCAATCCGGTTGCCAAGCCGTAAGGTCTGGCGGCGTCCATTTGCCAGACGACTCTTACCGCCACCCGTTATCCTCGGTCTACGGTCTCATCCAGTCGAACCTTTAGGCCAGACTGGCTTTATAGTGCTCGGCCGCCAGCTGGCAGGCTTCCTCGGTGGTGGCGGCGATAATACCCTTGCGCCGCCGCAAGTATTTGCGGGCGTTGTAGCTTAGTTTGTGGCAATCCACGAAGAGACGTACCGGGGAACTGGAAACCCTTATCTTGGCGGTCTTGTGGAAGGTCAGGGGATTTATGCCCATACCTTCCACATAATGCGAAGGTTGCTGGGCGAAGAACACATCCTTCGCAGCGGGGTCGAAGCGGCACCCCCAGCCCTTGTCGTCGAAGCAGTGGTGGAGTTCCGTACCTTCCTGACGGGCGGCCTCGGCTTTGGCCGTCCGGTCATACGCCTTCCATTCGGCGATTAGCTCTTCGGACAGCCGGTCATACAGCCTCTCCTGCGTTTTCGTGGTGACCACTGCCGTAGTCAGTTTTACGCCCTCGACGGTCACCCTCTGGCCATCGTCATCCACATATTGATGAACGACGTTGGCGGCCACGGTGAACAACCGTTTGTTTTCGGCGACGTAGTGTTCCGCTATGGGACAGACGGGGTGTCCCTGGAGGCATCGGTTGGCCGAACAGACGGCCAACCTGGCCAGCGCCCGGCGTCTCTTCGGGGTTGCCCATGATGGATAGTTCATGGTGCACCCCTTTCAATCTCTTGGGCTTGAAGGCCGTAGGCCACCCCGATTAGGTTTAGGCGGGGACGAGTTCCCGCTCGGGTTCGGGGGTCCCGGGGGCTTCGGCGGCCGGGGCTTCCGTCTGGGCTTCGCCCGTAAGGACTTCGAGCGTTTCCGCCTCGGCCTGGGCCGCCCGCAGGACTATGGCCGCGTCGATGTCGGCAGCCTGGCGCTCCAGGATGGGGGCGCCCGCCTTCAGGCTGGCGCCCACCTGCGCCTTGTACGCTTCGGGCATGGCCTTCTGCGTGTCCACCGCGAACGCCAGCAGGCTGGCCTCGAATTGCTCCCTGGCCATCCGGATCTGGTTGCTCAGGTCTTTGTGCACGCGCAGGACGGGCCTGCCGTTCTGGGAGAACCTGACCGTGCCGTCCTTGTCCTTGGCCAGGCGCAGGGGGGCGCCGAGGACATCGGCGGCTATGGAGGTCTCCCCCGTCACGTTGGCGGCGGTGAAGAACGGAATCCAGGTCGTTTCCAGCGCGATGCTCCACACCTTGCGGGTCTGGGCCTTCTCGGCCACGGGCTTGAGCAACCCCTTTATGTAGGAAGGGGCTTTGAAGGTTTGTTTGGTCATAGGAACTACCTCACTTTTCAGACTAAGGGGTGAATAGTGGGGTGGCCTACGGCCTTCAAGCCCAAGAGAATTAGAGTTCTCTTGATGTGGTTTGTTGGGGGGAAAACCGTTGGATGGTTATAGTCTATTCCCTTGACCGATACCGCTCCCGATAGCAACGGTCAACTATTTGTCAACTACAACCTATGATACCAGTGGAATATGACACAGGCTTCCCGACGGTGCTGGCGCAACGCCCTACATAACGGGCGTAATCGGTTAGCGTGATGCACTTAGATTAAACCACAGGCAACGTTGGATGTCAGACGGCATATCTGGCCTACTGGTTGCAAATGGTAGCCCTAAGCCATTCGTTAGCGGCTACAGTCCTTGACTGTAGCTTAGCGGCTTGCCTTGAGTTTGCTGCTGCCTATGTAGCAAGCTCATATCATATTCAATTTATTTGGGGATACGGGCCTTGCCCGCTTTTTCTTTTTTTCATATAAACCTATTTAAGTTGAATCTATTTCCATACTGTAATATTACCACTTATCAGGTGCAAAGCAAGCGTATAATAGCCATTACATCTGATATAAAATATAGCTTTATTTTCGATCCCGCCTATAGGGGCAATTTAGAGGAAAACACCGTCTTGCAGTAGGCAGCTTATAGGCGGCAGCAGTAGGAAGGTCTGCAAAGGGGCGCGCCCTTGCTTCTCTGAGCTGTGGGCGACTGGTGGTGATCGGGGAGGGACAAAGAGGAGGCGGTTACGGGGTCTTGACGTCTTCCTGGAAGGTCGCCAGGTAGAAGTGGCCGACCGTGAACTGGGCGGCGGCTTCATCCGGCACTATGAGCATGTCGAGGTTGGCGCTGGGCGTCGCGTCCCCGAAGGGAGCGCTCTTATCGGAGAATGTCCTTGATAACCTTGATGGTTTTGGGGATGGCGCGCGCCAGGATCTCCCGGCGTCGCGGCAGCTTCTCGGCCCGGAGTCCCTTTACTGCCTCGCCCAGAGAGGCAGCTTTCTCGAGAGCCAGGGAGAGCTTTTGTTGCAGGCTGACCAGTTGATTATGCACGTTACCGGTTGTGCGCTCGGCCTGGGCATAGACCTCCGCGTATAGCGACCGCATCCGGGTGATCACGTTCTCGGCCAACGGGCCGCCGCCGGCGGCGGCCACCTCGTTGTCCCATCGGATGCCGGACAGGGTGTCCAGGTCGGGTATCACCCCCGCAATCCGATTTCGGTAGGTGGCCAGCACGTCGGCCTCCGGCCCGAGGGCCTTGGGCTTGGCCTTGCGGGCAACTATGGGCTTGGCCGGGACCTGGCCTTCCACCTCCTCCACCAGGTCGTCCAGGGTAGCCAGGAAGGTTTGCCACGTATCGTCCCGCTCCTCCTGATACTCTGCCTTGGACTCGAATGCTTCCCGCTCGACGCTCACGTACTCCTCGAGCGCCGAGCGGGCCTCAACGGTATCTATCTCGAGAGCATCCAGTTTGTCCAGGTCTTCCAACACCTGGACATCAGTGCTCGGCTGCCGCCTCGTCCGCCACTTGTCCCTGATCGTCGAGGGGCTAACCTCCGCCCGGGGCTTAGGCTTTCGCGCCGCCCGGGGCTTGGGTTCCTTGATGGGCTTAGGGGCCTCAAGCTCCGGGCGTGCCGCGGCCGCCTCGGGTTCCGGCGCCCGGCTCTCCACGACCGGCACCGGGACACGGGCTGGAGGCACCTCGTAGCCCAAGGATGCGCGGTAGCTGGTCTCCAGCCTGGTCCATCGGGGATCTTCGGGCTTCACAATCCGGTAATAGTGCCTGGGCGAAGGGGCGAGGGGACGAGGTTGACGGACATAGCCGACCAGCGCCCCATCGGTCACCTGCTGGTCAGCCCAACGGCCGGCGGGCTCGGCGTGGTCGAAGACTATCAGGACGAGCTTGTTGGCTAACCAGATATACGTATTGGTGGTCAGCTTGGAAGGCAGGTGAACGACACCCTGGCCCCGGAGGTAACGCTTGTAGGCCTTGTGAATCGCCCCGACGTAGTCCATGCCGCCCACCGCGACCAGGTGGTCCCGGATGAAGGGGCCGGGGGCCAGGGCTCTCACCCGCATGGGACTCATGGCGGGATTATACCACCCGCTCAGGAATATGGCACGGTCTCAACTGTTGCATGGCGGCCAGGCTGGGCTTGACGACTTCAGGAACCACTAGCCTTTCGCTGCCTCTAGAATATGCCTGACCACAGGGGGTTCAGCCTCAAAGTCCAGGACTTTCTCTATAGGCTGGAACTTGAAGGTGGACACGCAGGTAGCACCGTCCGGCCCCAGGCATATTTCCGTCCATGGGGAGCCGCTAAGGGTTTGATCCGATAGATTGCGGAACATGGGGGAAATGTTGTGGGCAACTCCATCGTGGTCATAGACCAGGCAGGTGAACTTCTTCTTCTTCTGGGTCACCCGGATAACATTCACCGGCATCTCTCCCTCCTTAGTAGAATTCCTTGACCGTCAGGGCGGCCGCGACCGCGGTGCCGGCTCCCAGGGACGTGCAGACGATGGACAGGATGTCGGCCGTGTCCCCGGCCTGGTTCAGGGCCAACGGCACGTCACGCAGAATCTGTTCCACCACCGTCCCGACCGATACCTGAGCCGCGGAGCCCACGTAGCCGGCATCCAGGACCTCGCCGCCAGTCACGGTGGTACCCGCCACGTCGTACTCAATGAGGCTGTTGTCCGCTACGGAAACCCAGGAGGGCACACCGCCCAGAGTAGCATTCAGCACTATCTCGTAAAAGATGGACACATTCCCATCGTCAAGAATGCGATAGACCTGGGGGAGCACCAGGCCCCGGTTCTCAATCGAGTTGAAGGTGAGCTTGGGACGGATGGACAGCACGGCGCGCCGGGTACTTACGCTTATGGTAGTGGTGCCGTTGTTGGCGCTGTGGGTGACCCCCCGGGCGCGCTCAAAGCCGCCCTCGCTGACCACCGTGGCGCAGATGGCCTTGAGGTCCGTGGCGCTGGCAGCCGCGGCCGTGTTCTCGACCTGGTAACGGAGGGGAAGATTGGGGGTCGTCATATAGACGGTGCTGAGGACATTGGCATGCAGGAACTGGTGGCAGTAGACCGGCAGGCCGTCGATGAAAAAGCCCATCCTCACCCGGCCGCTACCGAGCCACTCGAAGTCTATGAGATAGACCTGGGTCTTGGTGACGTCCAAGGTCACGCCGCTGGACCCCGAACCATCAAACTTGTCCAGGTTCCAGCTGGACTGGGTGACCGTCTCTTCGACCACCGAGCCCGTGGCCTTAGAGCGCCTTACCACGGACAGAGTAGTGCCCGATACCTGGAAGAACAGACCGTTGTTGTCGTCGAAGTAGCCCAGTCGCTGGGCGACGCCGGTCTTCCCGGTGCCGAAGATGCCGGTCATCACCACTTGCTGGCTCTTCCCCGGCTGGTAGCGGAAGTACTCCTTGGTCTGGTGAGTGGCCTTGTCCCCCGAGGCCGTCCCGGCCCGGAGCCGGACCGTGGCCTCGTTGGGCAGGTGAACGATGGTGGCGCCGCCGACCGTGGCATCACTCCAAAACAGGGGCTGGAGGTTGTACTGGTGCTGGGAGTCGAAGAGGCTGAGGGGGTTCGAGGTCCGGAGCCGGGCGAAGGCATCGAGGTAGGTCTCGACGACCTCGACCGGGCTGATGGTGACGGGGATGGTCTTCTTGGACACGGTCCTCTGCCTTTAATCGAAGGTCAGTATCCGAGGCACGACGCCCTCCGCGTGGAAATCGACATATAGGTCGCAGCGACAGGGGCTACCGTCCGCCAACTCGTCGGTGCACCCAGCGCCATCGTGGTACCCCCGCCGGTGGCCGCACATCACGCATATCTCGTCTGCTCTCAAGGCGAACTCTCCCATGTCCTTAACTCCAGGCCCTGGCCAGCCAGGAGAACGGACGGTCGCCCTCTTTGGGAAGCCAAATAGCACACCAGGCGTAGGGCTCAATGTTGCCGGCCACCAGCTCGCAGGTCTTCCCGGACTGGCGGTAGAAGACGCAGCTGGAGCACTCATAGAAATAGACCCCGGGCGGAATGAGGGACACCGGCAGGTAGAACACCTGGGGCTTCAGGAACTGTCCCTGGACAGCCCGGCGACCGCGGAGCTGGCCGCGGACGTCCCGGACGATATCGGGGTTCAGGAGGCCGGCCGCCACATTGAGCGGCGCGACCATGCCCATAACCTGGGGCGGCAGGTGGTAAAAAGCCTGATTCTGAGCCATATCCTCCCTCCTGGCTAAATAATACACTATCGGGAGACCCAGCAGCACGGGAGCGGTTCCAGCAGGATCCATCTTACTTCCTTACTTTAAGCCTAATTTGCCCTGGCGGGCCCGAGCAAAGAGCTTAGGCAGGCGGCGCTTCAGGTCTTCGTTACGCAGATGGGTATAGAGTTTTGTAGTCTGAATATTACGATGCCCCAGGATGGCCTGCACATCCCGCTCCGCAACGCCAGCCTTGGTGAGCATGTAGCCTAGCGTGTGTCTCAGGGAGTGGATATGGACATCATTGAGGCCGGCGCGCCGGCAGAGGGCCTTGATGATCCCCTGGGCTGTCCGCGGGGGCATGGGCCCGTCGCCCTCCTTGTTGGAAAAGACGTAGCGGCCGTTGTGACCCTTGACCGCCAGATAGTTCTTGATGGCCGCCAGGACCTCGGCCTCTACGGGGACAACGCGCTCGCGCCCCCCTTTGCCCATCACCCGGACGTACCCCTCGTCGAACACGGCATCGACCTCGAGATTGGTAGCCTCGGAGAGTCGCACGCCGCCGCCGACATAGGTATAGAGCAGCGCCAGCTCCAGCAGGGCCCGCCGGCGGGCGGCGTCCGGTAACGTCGGGTCATACATGGGGGCTTCGGAGGTCTTCACCAGGTGCTCCCACTCTTCATCGAGAAGATAGCGGGGGTCTCGCTCCTGGGTCGTCAACCCGCGGATCCGGAACTCCAGGCCCTTAAACCGGAAGTAGCTCTTGAGCGCCCAGATGTGCCGGTTAATGCTGGACGCCCGGTTGCCCCTGGCCTCCAGCATTTTAAGGAACTCCTTGCCCAGGTCAGGGGTAGGCTCTCGGCCGTCCAGAAACCGGCGGAAGAGGTCTATGGTCCAGAGATAAGCAGCCCGGCTGGTCTCTCCCTTGGGCCGTTCCTCATCGTTGCCGAATCTCAGGTAGTCTTCAAAGGCGGTCTGTTCTTCGGTGGGGCTTGCAACGGTTACCATGTTGTCCCTTCTTACTCAATCAGGGTAGTCCCATTCTATGACACCGACATTGAGTTTCCCCTGGGAAACTTCCCAAATTAACTTGGTAGCCACTTGTAACATCCCGTGAGCCCAGGCGTCCGTATAGTCAGGGGCACCCCCGCTAGCATGATGGCCGAGTTCATGAATGACTATGGCAGTGGTCGTAAACGGACTCTCTAAGGCCTCGGTGGTGATATACAGCAGTTTACTCTGGGGCTCAAATAGCCCTAGTACCTTGCTCCCACCCCGAGTCCATCCTGAAATCGAGGCGGGCGATACTCCTCTTATCTTGTCAATGTCGAATCCTAAGTCAGCCAGGCGACGGGCCAGTCTGAGATGCTTGGTTTGAGTTTCTGTCAGGGATGACTCGGGGATAGGCTTCATGCTTGCGGATCCCGACTTCCCCAATTCCCAGGGTTGTCTCAAAGTTGTCCCTTCTAGGTTGAGCACTTGAATCTAAAGCAGGGACAGGTTGACTCTTCCATTTAGTACCCCCTCAGTCGTTTGACGGCCAGTACCAGCATGGACCGGTGCTCGTCTTCTTGCTCAGCGATATTCATGAGCATCGCAGCTACGGAGGCCGTTCTACCCGCTCGCCGTGCTTGGTCCGCCAGTGCGCGGTAGTGGGGCCCGGCCTTGGTCTCGTCTTCAATCGCTTCTTGCAGAGCCTTGATGAGTTCCAGATCTTCGGGTCTGGTTTTGACCACGGCGGACCCGATCTCGGACACGGGACCCTGTCCACCAGTAGCGCCTAGTTCCCATTTCATAGGCTTCTCCTTTCTATAGCCAACCCCGGCCTATTTCCAGGCGGACATCTCTTCAACAATCCGATAGGGCATGGCCTACCTCCTTTTCCAGATGCCGTCCATGAAAACAGGCCGGCTAACTCCGATAACCCGGGGCATGTCCAGCACCTCTCTACCGGCCAGCGAGTCCAAGGCTGCCTCGATACGGTCGCGGACGTGCTCTGGGTCCAGCAGGGCCATCCCTTCGCCCAGGGCGCGGTTGAGCCGCTCGGCATCGCGTCCAGGAATCTTGAATAGTTCGTCCATGGCGCGCTGCATGTCCTCGAAGGGGTCCGTGCCGTTCATTTCGTGCCCCTTCCCACAATCTTCTGGCACAGGTCAGTCCACTTTTTGAGCCCACCGGCGGCCAGGTCCTTCGGAGTGGGAATCGGCATCCCGGTGGTTCTGTCCCACTGCTCTCTCGCTGCCCTGACAGCGAAGATCCCCAGCGGGTCTGGCAGGCCTTCAGATTCCGGCCGGGTACCCGGCCAGGGGTCCTCATGACTCCGTCTCTCAAAGAGTCCCAGCGGGTCCAGTGGATTGAACTTACGTTCTTCTCGCATGACTAGTCCTCCGTGTCCAAGAAACAGGTCAACAACTTGACGGGCGGCCAAGCAGGCTTAAGGATTAACCATCTGGTATAAAGGATGTTCTTCTGGGACGTCTCCGCTCGACCTCGGTTTACAGGCGCTTTTGCAAGCAGGCTACTTCGCGGTCGGTGAGCCAGCGGCTTTCGTCCCGCTTCGGGGGCGGGCGCCAGTTCCGGACAAACGACGTGGCGGCGTGGTTATAAGCCTGCATGTCCGGCTCGCTTAAGGGCTGGCCGTCCATCAATTTTAGCATGAGGCACTGGGCCTGGTCGAGGGCCTGGCGCGCGATCTCAGCTTTCTTGACCCTCACTGTAGCCATTGAATTCAATTAGCCTTTGCGGAAGCCTCCGCGGCCTCCTCGCGATCCACCATCCATTGCAGTGTCCGTCGCCACTGGCCGGGTTGATCGCCCTCGGCCACGGAGGTCAGCCACAGGCTATCGTAGCCGTCGAGAAAGGCCTGGCCGTTAAAGTTCGTGGGCGACCAGGCCTTGACAACAATGGCCGGCACCTGGTCGCCCTCTTGCACCCGACTGCCGAATCCGCCCAAGGCTTGACCCCTCCGGCACAAGATCCGGTCGCAGTCAGCGCGCCTGAGCTTGTAGATTACGATGGTTCCGGGTACCAGTTCCATGTTTTCCTCCGTAAATACTATAGCCCCCCCCACGTATAATAGTAGTTAGATGTGGGAATGTCAAGACTGTATTCGCCTTCTTTTCACTAAGTCATAGAGTGTCCGAGACACTTTATACTTGCGACCCCGCAGAACTTTGAGGGCTCTGGCTTCAATTTGCCGGATTCTCTCGCGGGCCACGTGGTAATAGAGGGCGACCTCCTCCAGGGTTCGGGAGCCATTGTCGGGTGTTCTGGGTGCTTTGAGTTTCTCCTCGTCTGTGCGAGGTTCGATGCCGAATCTCAGACGGAGGACCCGAATGTCCCGGCGGCGTTGTTGTCCGTAAGCACCGGCCTCCACAGAGTCCAATAGCTCCCGGACAGCCTGCCGGCCCTGCCCGGTGAGCACGCATTCGATACCGAACAGGGCCTTCAGCAGGTTGGCCTCTGGGGTCCCCGCCCACGTCGTGATCGCCAATATCTTAGGGACAGGCACCTTACCCTCCTCCGGGGTTCGAGGTTAATTCTTTGGCGGCAGTGCAAAATTCATGTACTGGATCAACTTCGCCACCTTGAGGGCCGGGCCGACGAACAGCGCCCCTTCCTTGACACCGAAGGCGAAGGCCGCCTGGACATCGTACTGCAACTTCAGTGGGTCGGTGTAAAACTCGCCCTCGATGTGCCAGTGTCCCCCCGGCGCCCCGGGCGGTAGGGCCCACTGCCAGGCGCCGATGTAAGGGGACACCTGGCCCGTCAAGTCCAGGTCTGCGGACTGAATGGGCAGACCCAGCGGGTCGAACACATTGACCCGGAAGGCCACGCCGGGCACGTTGCTGGTGACCTTCCACGTCAGGGTGACGAATTCTCCCGGCGAGAATTCGTAAGGCAAGCCGTGGTTGATCCCCAACTGAATGCCTGAGATGTCTATGGCCACCCCTTCCTGGAATTTCAGAGTAAGACCGGGTGGTGCCTTGATGAGATATCCCTGGGCCAGTTTCTCCAATGTCCTTTGCATGGTTTCTCCTTTCGTATTTCTAACTAGCCGGTTACCCGGCCTGTTCGAACCCGCGGTACTCGAAGGAGGCATTCAGTACCCCCAGTTGATCCATGACCACGTCGGCCTCGAAACCCCCGTTCACCAGGTCTAATGTCTGGCGGATGACCCCCGCCCCCACGTCGAGCACCACCTGCCCACCCGGCACGGGCTGGCCATTGTCAACCCTGGCGACCCGGCCTTTCAGGTGAGCAGCCTGGCCCTGGGTTACTTGTGTCTCCTCTACAGTTAAGAACGCATTGGTCATGATCCGTATCACTTCCACGTTGGGCACGGTGCTGATGGGGACGACATTCGAACCCTCAGGCAAGAAGAAGTACGTTCGCCCTGGAACGGGAGGCGGGGGAACGGGCGCCGCCTCGGGGACCAGCTCCTGCATCTCCGGGTCCAATTCGCCGTAGGCCATTAAGCCGTACCCGGGACGGGGGATGCCGTTGAGGACAACCCCCGAGCCCCAGCCGTCCCCCCAGGAGTTCCGCATGATGTGGGCTCCGAGCTGGTCGCTATAGCCGAAAACCCCGATAGCGTGGTACGCCACTATGGGGTCCTGGGGACCCAGGCTCCGGTAAACCCCGGAGACGTAGTTGAACAAAGATTGATGGACGGCGAACGTACCGTGCAGTGGGAACCGGTCCAACAGGCTCTTCTGCTCTGTGGGGTCGGCAATCCCGCGCCAGCTCGCCAACTTGGTCAGCTGCTGCTCCCAGTCGGGACAAATCCCCTCGCGGCAGGCTTTGGTCCGAGGCTCGTACGGCAGACATTCATCGGTGACAATGCCCTGGAGGAACTGATCGAGGACGTTGTTAACGAAGGCGCCACCCTCGCAGGTACCCCCGCCGCACAACCACAGGTGGCCCTCCGATAGCTTGATGGGGTAGGCTGGGTCGCGCCTCTCGATGCGGATCCGGGCCTCGACCACACCGGTGGGACCGAAGCCCGTGCAGGACCCGCAGTTGCCTTGGTCCTGGATGGGATTGGCCCAGGGCGTGAGGTCGCTGGACCCGGCTGGCGCTCTCACTGGTCTCCCGTGACGGGAGGCTACTGCGATATCAAGCCTGCTTCGTGCCTGGGGTCCACCGGGTTTCAGACCCATCCGGCGCCGTTGCTCCTCCGGGGAAAGATCGCTGATGGCGGTCTTCCCGGGTGTCCAGGTAGTGGGGGCGAACTCCACCACGTCGGTCGGCACGCCCTCCACTTCCGTGGGAACGAGCTGGTCGGGTGCGAGCTGGGCTGCCGTCACTTTCTTGACGACATAAACGACGATAGCCGGAACGCCGGTATCCACGCCGCCTTTCCATTTAGTGCCCAACGCGACGTTCAAGACGTTGGGCTTGCCTTTCAATTCCCGCCAGTGCTTGTCTAGGGCCAGGTAGAGTAGATTCATAGTTCCTCCTTTCACAAGTCAAGACCTAAGCCCACGTATAATGTATCTTAGACGTTAGGGCTTGTCAAGGGGTACCCCAGATGTTCGCAACGCCGTCCACCACCAGGGCGGCATAGTAGGGGTCGAGAGCCGGGTAGCCCACGTACCAGTAGGTCTCGCGGGCGAAGTCCGAGGGTGTCTCCTTACCCACATCGTCAACCGGGTTAACCACGGCGTGAAACGACCGGCACCAGAAGATGTCGCCGTCAAAGTTCCGCACCCAGGTATCCAGAGCGTTGGCTGGGGGACCGTAGGACCATATTTGGACCCAGGTGGCTGGCCCTTTCCCGGAGACCACGCCCGGGCCGAAGCTAGGGACCAGGGCTCCCAGCTGCGGACACTTCTCCCTGGCCTGCTGCTCGAACGTCTTACCCGTGCGGTCATACTCCTCGTAGGCTTCCCGGCTCGATAGCCGCCGGTGCGGCCGGAACACCAAGTAAAAAAAGTTACCCTTCTCGGGCTCTAAGGGGGTAACTATTTCCCCTCTGCCCTCCACCAGACACTTGCCGCCCCGCAGGAAAAACGGCACGTCGGAACCCACTTCGGCGCCGATACGCAGAAGCTCGGTGGCCTCGATATTCAACTCATAGAGCAGCCACAGGGCTATCATGGTAGATGCCGCATCCGACGAGCCGCCGCCCAGCCCGGCGCCGATAGGGATGACCTTGTCCAGCTTGATGCTCACCGGCAAGCTGCGGCCCACTGCGTGCTCCACGGCCCTGACCGCCCGGGTGACCAACGACTCGGAGACGGTGCTAACCTGAGCGCCGGTGAGGGAGTAGCCAGCAGCCTTTTCGATCGTTAGGTAGTCAAAGATATCCACCGTCTGCATGACCGACAGGATGTCGTGGTAGCCGTCCTCTCGCTTGGCCACTATCTGGAAGGTCAGGTTCAGCTTGGCCGGCGCGCGGATGATCATGCATGGCCTCCTTTTCAGTTGTTGGGGTGTCGCCGGATGTACCGCGGCATTGGCGGAATGTTCCTGGCAACCTGCAAGGCCGACCTCGGGATGACCGTCCGGTCCCGGCCCAGGGTGTAGATGACGCCACACTGGACGCAGGAGTCCACCACGACGTCGAGCCGGATCCGCTGGTGGTCAAGATCGCAGATGAACTCGATGTTGCCCAACGCTACACGCTTGCGGTCTTTGTCCGCCAGGTCTCCCTTCATCGCCTCTTTGGAGAAGCGGGCGGGGCACCCGCAGACGGGACACTTGTCGAACTCCCGGGGGTAGACCACGCCGTACTCGCAGGAGACCGGCTCCTTCTTGGGTGTTTCCCCATCCGGGGGCTTCTCGGGTTGGGGGGGGTCAGTGGTGCCATTACTCACCTTTGTTCTCCTTTCCTGGAATCAATTCCCGAACGATGTAAAAGGGGATTAAAACTGGTGACAGTATGAAGTTCCAGACGGACTTCTTTGGATTAAGCAAAGGTATTCCAGTCGTTCTGGCGGCCCAAGTCAAACCAAGTTGCACCCCCACATGCAATGCCCAGATGCCGATACAGTAACCGGCCACCATCAGGATTATGCCCAACATGGTTCAGGCCTTTCCCTTACGGGCCAGGGCCAGCCAGTCCTCGAGTTGCTTCCGGGTTTCGGGCTTGAAGTCAAAGGGCTTGAACAACTCGGCGAAAAACGCCAAGTCGGAGCTGAGGTAGGCGGCCCTCACCGGGCTGTCAGGGTCCCGGAGCTCGGTCTCCAGGCGTTGGGCCTCCCGCCACGCCGGCAGGTCCTTGAGGTGCTGCACCAGCCCCCACTTTCTCGTAAGCTGCATGACCATCTTCATCCACTGGATGTCGAGTTCGATGATGGCGTCCGCTGGGTGGAGACCCTGTGGCGCCATGTATCGTCTTTCAGTGGGACGCAAGTAGTCAGCGAACGCCACGTGGGGAGCGAGAAAGGTCACGTCCCAGTCCTGCAACTCGGGGGGTTCCTCTAGAACTGATACCCCGAAGGCGTCAGCCCAGGCGACCACGGCGTGCCAGAAGGCGTCGACGGCCGGCTCGTGCTTGGGACATGGCTTGGCCCGGAACCAGAACCCGGCGCACAGCAGGCTCTGGTCCGCCAACCGCTCGTAGAGCTTCCTGATGTGCTGGTATTCCGTAAGCGCGCCGGCGGGCAGGCGCATGTACTCACAATTCACCTCGCAGCAGTAGTGAATCAGTTCTCGGCTGTTCATTTGCGACCTCGTTCCAATAAGGCGAACAACACCCACCACGGGACAAGAACCGGGCCCAATACGATGGTCACTGCGACATATTTTTTGTCCGCACTCCCTAACCGGTTGCCGTATCTCCGCCCCAGCAACACGCCCACGTCCAGGGACCAGACGACGATGCAGTAGAGCGCGGCGCCCTCGAGGACCGTCATCGGGGCCAGCCCCTGGTCTTCTCCCGGAAGACCGGCAACTCAAAGATAGGTTGACCGTCTGTTGACCAGTCTTTGACGCCCAGGTCTTTTCCCCAGTCACCTACCGCTTTCCTGACTAGCTTCAACATGGCAGTCATGAATTTCTGGCGGGTCTCCGGTGCCAGCAACTCCGTTAGAGCCTGTACCTGGAAGATCAACAGCGTGAGGTAGCACTCCCGCTGGGCCAGATAGACCAACCTCGGATCGTCCTCGGGCCTGGTGCCCAGGAACTGACGGACCTGGACCCGGGAGAGTGCCTGGACCCGGGCCACCAGCCTCTGATATTCAACCAGCTCCTCGTTTGGCATATCCCTCCTTTACGAACTTGAGGTCCTGGGCGAACTCGGCCCGGCAGACCGTAGGATACTTCCTTCGGGCCGCCCTGAGCCGGGCACCCCAGAGGTCATAGTGGTAGAGGCCGCTGCGGGGGCCGCACTGTAGCCAGCCGGGATGGAGGCCCAGCGCTTTGGCGGCCTCCCCGAGTTCAGCGTGCTCATTGGCGTCGCTGTAGAGGTGGCCCATAATGTCCGTCTCAATCAGCCCCATGGCCGGGCCTATTCTACCAGCAAACAAGTGCAGCTTGATCATATCAGCACCGGCTGCACCGGCTGCGTCGGCCGCCGCTTGTGAACGTCCGATGGGTCTTGGGGCCGGTACTTCAGCATAAACTTAACCACGCGGACCACTTCTTCCCGGGTCGGCGCCGTCATGAACTTCCAGACGGCCCGGGCCCGGCGGAAGTCCCCCATCTGGTTGTCGAACACCTGTTCGCCGATGAGGGTGGCCAGGTCCTCGGGACAGTTCTCGGCCCGGGCGAGGTAACCGCGGCAGACGTCCAGGAACTCGGCTCGCGTATAGGGCGGGAAGTTGACCTGCATGTCGAACCGCGACCGGAACTCGCGCGGCATCTTGGCCGCGGTGTTGCAGGCGGCAAAGACCGTGGTCTCGAGCCTGATGCCCCTGGACTGCCGGCACTTGGTGTCGATGACGTCCCCGCTCTCCATCAGGCCCAGCAAGATACTGAACACGTCGTTCCGCATCTTGTCCGCCTCGTCGAGTAGGAGCATCCGCGGCCGGTGCTCGAACAACGCATCGCTCAGGCCGGCGGCCGAGGTCCGGGAGCCGAAGGCCAGATAGGCGCCGGGTACCGAAGACCGCACGGCCTCGAGTATGACGCTCTTGCCGCAGGCCGGCGGCCCGATCAGCAGGAAGTGGGACCGCCGCTGGAGGTTGATGGTGCGCGCGATCTCCTCCTTGAGGTCGTCCCAGCCCACCAGCAGGGACATGGCCTCCATCACGCTGGCGGCCGGGACGCGCTCGAACTCCGCCTCCATGGTGGCCGGCCACACGGCGTTCCGTCCCTTGTCCGTCAGCATGTAGCGGGTTCCCAGCCCGTCCACCTTGCTGACGGCGTAGCACAGCCCATCGTCCAGGAGCCGGCGGACGTCCGCGCGCGTGGCGCCCAGGTTGTAGAACGTCCAGCTGTGGGCAAAAGGCATGTTGCTCAAGCGGGTATCGTTCTCCCGCTCGTAGGCTTTGCGGAGGAGGTCCATGTCGTTCATAGCAGCCTCCAGAGCAGCAGTCCTACAGCCAGGGCGACCACCGCCCAGGTCATCAACTGCAGGGCACCCTCGGCTGGGCCGAAGATATCCTGTTTCGTGAGGTCGTGGGCGAAGCCCATGGCCACGGGCTCGCCATTGAGGGCATAATGGGCGCTAAGGAAAGCCACCCGCCGCCGCCAGAACCTGGCGTGCTTGGAGAGCGTCCGCTGGGCCAAGCTGTAGACCAGGGCAAATATGCCCAAGATTATGACCGGTGCGCTCAGCGTATGAGCTTGGGCCAGGTAGCTGGTCGCCAGGGGGAAGGCCCCCCAGGCCAAACCGAAGAAACGGTCCCGGTGGAAGAAGCCCTGGGGGATAACCTCTAGTACCCACCAATCCCCCCCAAGGCCATAGCCGGATGGCCACTCCAGATTATACGCCAGGGCGATGAAGACGCCAAAGAGGATGCAGGGGATAACCCATAGTGTCTCCCTGACGCCCACAAACACGCCGATGCCTACCGCTCCGGCCAGGGCCACCAGGGCGACCGCCTTCAGGACGGGCGACGGTATAGTGGTTTTCAACGGGCGGCCATGGAGCTCATCGAGGCAGTGGGCGGCAACCCCCATCCCCAGGAAAAAGGCCAGGAGGGTCCAGCCCAAGAGAGACCAGTTTAGCGCCGGCGCCAGGGCCGCACCGATGGGAATGTAGCTCAGATGCCAAAGCGTATAGCTGGGGTGACTTAATACCCACAGGTCTCTTAACCAGCGGGGAAATTTATCGCCGGGGTCGTACCAGGCTATTTTGGACATGCTGCCTCCTCCGCCGTCAGTTGGCGCACCAGGTCGTCAACCCCTGGAACTTCAGCCAGGTCTATCTCCCAGACCGGAGCATGGCCGCGGCCGGGTTTTGCCTCACGTTCCCAGTGGGGCCCGTCATAGTCCATGGCCTGGCACACACAATGCCTCAGATAGGCCGTTAGGACATGGGGCTTGAGGAACGCTATGGCCTGCGTCATCTCTGGTTCCCCCAGCTGGTTAGCTGGGTACAGTATGTCCTCCAGGTCAATGGCCACCCGCAGAAATTCTTCTACCGTAGGGTAACGCGCCTTGCTGCCCCAGTAGGTCTCACCATCCAAGCATTTGCATATCCCCAATTCCTTCAGTACATTCATGTCGCTCCTTTCTCGTCATAATTCGGGAAGAAATGGGCCATGACCAAGTTACGAAACGCCAGGTCATCCCCGGCCTGGTCATTGATTTTCTTGATACCTTGTCTGGCAAAGCGCTGCGACCAACTCTTACCCACGGCCTCGAACGGCTCCCTGGGGAAGACCTCCGTGATCTCGAGGCGCAGGCCGGGACCCAGTAGGAAGTAGCGGCGCCAGAACTGGTAATCATTCCGGCCAACGTTGGTCAGGTCTCTCCGGTTGACCATCCCCAACCCGGCCACTATTTGTCCCAGGCCCAGCTTCCCCGCGAGCACCTCACCGATGATGTCGGCTCGGTTCTGGGAACGACCTATATGGCTGGTAGCGTAGCAAACGGCATACTGCCCGGCCACTAGATGGGTCTGTCGGATGATCACCCCGTCATCCTCGGTCTGGTCTATGAGTTTGACCACCACGGGGGCGTTGAATATTAACGACAACAGGGTCTGTACGGTGCCGAAGTGCCCCAGTATCACCCTCTCCCAGGGCTCGAACCCCTGGGCGTTGAACCGGTCCAGGAGGGCCTGAAAGTCAAGCTCCTCCATGCAGGGCCTCCGCGACGGCCTCCATCAGGTCGGTCAGGCTGGGGCCATCTTTCCATTCCCACTGCTTCAGCTTGTGTCCCTCCCCGTCGAGTAGCACCCAGGGATCACCATCGGGGAGACCCCCACGGCGGTCCACGGCGGTGAAGCTCCAGAGCTTCAAGCCCGCGCGGCGACCACCGGTAGGGAGAGCGCGGGTGAAGTCTTCTTCCCGCCAGAAACAGTTTGGTGGGGGCCGGGGTATAACCCATGGTATGTTCATGGTGCCTCCTTAATCAGCTCCCCTTGATCGGGGGCCATGTACTGGACGTGATTGCCGCGCCGGTCTCTCAAGGACGGTCTCTCCTGGTCCGGTACTCCGGGGCGGTGATGACAATCACCCGGCTGTTCTCCATCCTCTGAATACGGCTGGCTATCCTTATACGGAGCTGGGCCAGCGGCAAGTTGGTGGTGATGGCCAGCGGCAAATTTCGGGCATAGCGGTAGTCGATAATGGTCTCCAACCTCTCATTGACCCAGGGGGTCGGATTTTCCACACCCAGATCGTCGAGGACGAGCAGCGGAACATTCAAGAGCATTTCAAATCTCTTGTCGTATTCCTCGCTGTGCATGCCGCGCTTGAGTTCGTCCATGAGCAGGGGGACCCAGCCGTATCGCGCGGCTTTGCCTCTAGCGAGCCAGCGGCGACAGATACCGACTGCCAGATGCGTTTTGCCGTTGTCCACTCCCGAACAGAGGGTCAGCCACCTCAGGGGTCCGCTCTCATCGGCCAGTTCCCGGGCCGCGGCGTAGGCGGCCTCAACCGCGGGGTAGACCTCGAATCTGTCCAAGGTCCATTTCTCGGTGGAGGCGGGCAGTTCGCAGCAACGTAGCAAGGCCTGTTGCCTCTTACGCTCTATCTCCGCCACGGCGCAGCGGCAGGGTTCAAGGCGGGTGTAGTCCGGCCGGTCCCCGTTCACGGGGTGAACAAACCCGAAATCGTGGCATAGTTCACAAGCATATTCACCGCAAGGGCCCGCTGGCGCCGGCGATGCGTTCGGCATCGCTGTAGCTCCCGGGGTCTCTGGCCGCGCCCGGAGGATGTCGCCTACTGCCTGGAAGTCCCTCTGTTCTGTCATCGTTATCCCCTTTCATTTTTAGATATAGCTGATCGTATCTCTCACGCAATTTCTCCGTGCTCAAAATATTCCTGGACCAGAACGGATCTCGCTGGCTAAATACAATTACGGCCTCGATCTCGGCCTCGGTTCTCTTATCCAGCTTGATCATGCGGACGATGTGCCTAGACCACGCAGTGAGATCCGTGGGGACCTTTCCTTTCGGATGGTTCCCGAGTATCAGCGTCTTCAATCTCTCTGCTAACCTGAGAGCTGTGGGGGAACCGACGTCGGAAACCGAAGGTTCCGACAAAGAAATAGGGCTCGGGCTCCGGGTTACGGGCTCCGGGTTACGGGCCCCGGGATTTGGCATACCATTCGGAAAGGGTTTGGCATACCCTTCGGGAGTGGCATCGAAAGGGTTTGGCATACCCTT
>ERZ1292632.150-Hain-H43-01um-R2-150-length-70246-cov-20_pt1 | contig 70246 bp, 71 predicted proteins | sample MGYA00564407_ERZ1292632 | MGnify/ENA primary metagenome ERZ1292632 (study PRJEB36523, sample SAMEA6512637) | groundwater metagenome | collected 2019-01-08 | study: AquaDiva: Metagenomics assemblies of 32 groundwater samples | reverse complement strand
CATTTTTACCAAATCAAACAAGTAAAAAAGTTCGTTTAATTAACTCACTTTTTTACCTCACATTCCAACTTTCACATCAGAAGCATCAATTTGCAGATGCTCCCTCACTTTTTTATCAAATTTACTAAAAACTGAATGCCCCTAAGCACTCACTTTCCAATAATTCATTATAACACTCACTTTTCTTACTCATTTTCCACCTTTTCCTCTTTTTTCTCATCTTTTTTGTCTTTCTTAACTCTCACTTTTACGTATTTCTGCAGTTTTTCCTTGATTTCTTCAGGTATAAACACTCTCTTTTTCCCATTTCGCTCAATTATCTCCTCAATTAGACTCTCACTCTTCTGTTTTATAGCATTTATTTGCCCTCTTATGGTAGCTCTCTCTTTTCCAAGAAGTAGGGCTAAATCCTCATAACTTAGCTTCATATCGCTATTCAAAAGCGTGAAAATCACTAACCTCTCATTAGCGGTTAAAGTCTTTAAAAAAGCGTGAAAATTGCCTGTTTGAACACCCGTTTGAACACCATTTAGAACACCTTCAACACCCGTTTGTTTGCCACCAACAGGCATTTTTTCAAACACCCGTTTGTTTTTTTCACTTTCAACACTCAAACTTAAACCTTCCCTCATTCCTTCGATCTCTTCTCTTATCGACGATAAATCCTTTTTTATTAAATTTAAAGAATCAAACAGCTGTTTATCTTGACCATCAAGGTGTTTGATCCACTTTCCAACCACCTCAACATCCTTCTTTACAGAATCAAATGCTTTTTGAGTTTTCTCATCAAGTTCTTTATACCTGTTGCCAAATAACCATTCAAACATATTCTTTTATTGAAATCCTACCTTTATAAATCTTACTGTTTTTAAGGCTTAAAAACACATATTTACCCACATATCAACACATAGAATCAAACACTTTCAACAACACCTTAAATAAATACAAACACCACTACATAACTTTCAAACACCCGTTTGAACACATTTAAACACCTTTTTACACGTAAAAAACATCAAAAAAATCAATACAAACACCCTCAAAATTTTTCAACAACCAAAAACAACATCCCACAACAACTAAAATTAAACAAAAAATATCTCCAAACAGCACAAACACCCGTTTGTCAGATTTTCTAGTCTAAAAATCAACACAAACACTATAAATAAACACTTTCAACAGCCGTAAGTTATATAAACCCTCGATACTTATCTTATTTATGCAAACTGACAGCTTGTCAGCAGCTGAAAGGAGGTAGACAAAATGGCAAAATTAACTGCTTGGTTAGTAACTTTAGTAGGAGTAATTTTACTTTTACCTCTAATCGGAGTAAAAATTGGTGAGAATTTATCAGCTTGGCTGGTAGCTCTATCTTTCTTAATTATAGGTATTGGAAAACTTGTAAGAAATTACAGTAAAGTAAATAGCGCAAGTAAAAGTACTAAAAAGAAGAGATAAATACTAATAAATATATTATCTTTTAATTTTTTTATCAATATATTTTTAAACACCTGTTTGCATATACCTTTATGAAAATCTTTGCAAAGAGGAGATCATTCAGACTAGAATTTAAAAGACAATTACGTCTAGCAATCATGGCCGCGATAGGTTTTACAATTGCATTCGCCTGGAGAGAGGCTATTTTCGCCACCTTTCAAGACTTCGTTTCACGTTTTCTTGACGTTTCACCAGAACATTACCTTTCTCAAACATACACAGCCATAACCATCACCCTAGCAGGAGTATTATTAATCTTTTTCACATCAAAAATCCTCAGAGATAAATAATAACATGGCACAAACACCCAATAAAACACCAACATCCTCAAAATCAGAAAAAGGAAAGAAAGATGAACAGATCTGGCTATCTCAACAGCTGTTTGGATCTGCAAAGAATAAAGCCCTATTCCTAAAATCAGAATTTAGAGGCCAAGCCTCAACAGCAATTATAACTGCATTTGGCCTAGTTATTGCACTAGCCTGGAAAGATGTCATAACTGACTTCATCAGCAAAATCAACCCATTCACCAATTCCAGTCTTTTTCTATCAGCCATAATCATCACAATAGTTTCTGTTATCGGCATCTCGCTAGTCAGTCGCTGGTTCAACCACCCTAACAAAGATGTGAAGAATTAACAATAATTTAAGCTTAAACCTTTAAGCAAAGACAATAACTTTGATTTAGTAATAAAGTTCGCATTAATCATTAAATTTTATCAAAATTTTTGCCCCCAATTACCATCAAAAAATCCACCACAATAAATGTGAGGCGCGAAGCGCCGAACGCGCCCGACCACAAAGATTAAATAGATCATAACTTATAAAAGGTAATGGGTGACAAGTTATTAAAATGGTCTTCAATTTTATTAATAGTAAGTATAGTAGCTATTCTAGGTTCTTTCAGTTATGAAATTTTATTTACAGAGTTAAGCCCAATGAGAGGTTTATTCACAATAGTTTATTTTATTATCCCATTCGGTTCAATAGGAGCCATATCTTCGATCATAGTACTTTATGAAGTTTATGTTAGAAAGTTTAAAACAAATATACCTCTAACTAACTTGAATAAAATAGTATTTGTTATTTCAATCATATTTCTGATAGTTATCCTATCTGCTTTACTCGACGTATTTGACTTTGGTGCATAATCCAAAGCTTCGCATAACCTCTCTTAACGGCCGTTTTGAGGTCTCTAAGAGGGAAAAAGTACGGTTAAATTAGATAAATTTAAATAACTCTTCTTTGAGTTCACAATTATGAAAGATCCTAAGAAATTAAAAATACATGAAACAAGAGGATGGTTTAGCAGAGAACATGAACACGGGTTAGGGGCAGAGTTTTTACAAGAAGGCCTAGAACGATTAGCACAAGAAGCAGGCGCAAAACTATATATTATTGGTAATGGAGATAGTCATCATGGACAAGGGCACACTATCATGTGGTACCATGTTCAAAAAAGCAGACTCTCTGCAACATTAATGACTAATTATTCTATTTGGAAAGGATTGCCCTCAGAAATAAAGATATATGGTTCAATGGAAGCAAGAAGATATTTTAGTCAACTTTTCCATCTAAAGAAAAATATTCCTAAAGCTTAATCTTCTTCCTTTAGCTTAAAACTTTCAGCATAGATATAAAGTTCGTATTAATCAGCTTTTTTTTCTTAGAATGATTTCGCCTTTTTTTGTCTCAACTTCTAATTCATCACCTACTTCTAAAGATGAACTGGACAGTACCATTTCAGGAATGTTAACTTTATACTTATAATAAGCTTGACCTTTGTACTCACGAGACTTCTCTTTTAATATTTTCATATCAAAATAAGATTAAATAACTATATAAATCTTTAGAGACCGAAACATTCGTCTTACTAAAATTCATACACATGAAAAAGAGCAAGATATTCAGCTTAAATCTTCATGCATAGAAAAATATATAAAGTAAGGTGCACCTTACTTATCATGGTACAATTTGAAGTAGGAAAAATAAGCTCGAAGGGACAGGTAGTAATTCCAGTACGTTTAAGAGGTAAATACAAAGAAGGAGATTCAATCATATTCATCGAAGAAGGTAATACTTTAATTATTAAAAGAGAAGCTGATGCAGATATTAATTTTAAGGAAGATCTAGAATTTGCAAGAAGAACAGAAGAAGCCTGGAAAAGACATGATCGTGGTGAGTTTAAAAGAATGGAAGTGAATGAGTTTCTCAAAGAAATGAAGAAATGGTAAAAATAGACTTTGATGAACAGTTCAAAAGAACTATCGCAAAAGTGAAAGATGGCCTTATCAGAGAAAGAGTAGCAAAATTAATTCTTAAAATACAAGAGAATCCCGAAATAGGAAAACCGATGAAACACGATCGAAAGGGTACGCGAGAAGTGTATCTTCCACCGTTTAGGCTTTCATATGCATATGACACAGAAGAAGAGACTATTATAGTTTTAGACTTATATCATAAAGATGAACAATAGGACTTGTTGTATTGCTCCAAACTACATCATTATATATACCCCATAGAACTAGACACAATATGGCCTTAATTTCAATAACAATCTCGGCTGTACTTGCAATAATTCTAGGTATTCTAGTTCTAGTCTGGCCAAGTCTTCTACGTTGGGGAGTAGGCATCTATCTTATTCTATTCGGAGTTCTACAGTTGTTTGGGCAGTATTACTAAGAAAATAGCCACAATAGTAAATAGGCGCGAAGCGCCTTCCGCGCCCGATAGGAAAGTATATTAATGTAAAAAGATTAATTTAATTAAGCTAAAAATGAAATATTCAAAAATGTTTTGGTTTAATGTAATATATACAATCACAGCCATAGGATTAGTCTTATTCATTATAGATGGAACTACAGAAGGTTATGCAATAGGTATATTTTTATACTTTATTTTTGGTATTATTGGAGTAATTCTATGGTTGGTTTATTTAGGTTTTGCTCTTTGGAGTAAGTTTAAAGATAATTCAACCACACTCGATATTAAAAAGTCAAAAAAAGGTTCGCACAAGCTTCATTAACCGTCGTTTTAGATATTTACAAGGGAAAATTAACCTATTTTAACAAACCTTCAGCCCTCAAGTCTTCTGCTCTTCTCAATATTCCTGATTTGTTTAAGTAAACAATAACTGTAAAACGACTTACTCCAACTTTGCTAGCCAAGGCATCAAAGTCAGGATTTTTCTTATACCCTTCAAACATTTTATAGAGTTGGTCTTGAGTCAAAACATGTCTTCCAGTTTTAGGAACAGACACATAAACATCATTCACCCAGACTTTATCTGCCCCCTCTAATTTAACCTTATAATTTACTAAAGCATAAGTCTTTCTATTATTATGTTCTAATCTTTTATACCCTTTTACTTTACCACTATCAGAATCTTTAAGTCTTATTCCCAAAGGTTCTAAGGCCTTTTCCAAATTACCTATATCTTCTCTTTTAGCCCCTTTCGCGACTAATTCTTTTCCAGTGTATCTCCCAAATTGATGAACTGCTTCAATCTTTAAACCCTGAGCAGCAGAATACAACCGATTACCTCCTTCCACATTAGGAATAAGAAAATCAAGTACATCCATATGAACGTCCTCAGGAGCCCTCAGATTTTCAAATTCTCTATCAGCTATTCCAGGTCCTTTTTCATCTGTTTCTTTTCTTTTTCTACCCATATTATTTAGGTTAAATCAAGCTATAAAAAGATACTGGTAAAACCAAATAGTTATTGCCCAATAACTATTTAAATCACCTCTCTTTAATAATAAAAAGATGGAAGCTAGAAAAATATACTATACTTCTGCAGGCATAATTGCTCTTGTTTTCATAACTAAGATAGTCTTAGATATATGGAAAGGTACGTTACTTAATTCAGTTTCAGATTTATGTGCGCTAATTTTCATAATATTAGCATTTATCTTAGAAAGAGATAAGATTAAGAATAAGAAACAAAACAGCTTTCTTGTTACAGGTAGTTATCTAGTAATTATCTGGTTTATAATAAACATATTTATAACTTTTTCATCAATTCTTATATTAAATGAATTTGCAAAAGAAAACGCCATTTATCAAAACACGAATATCAGCGCAATTTTCATGATGATTTTAGCAGGTACATCAAATTTCTCAGGTTTTCTATTCATACCAATTATAATAAATTTTATAGGTATGCACATTCATAAATATCACAGACACGAAATAAAACCTCATAGAAATTTAAGACACTGGTTAAAGGGAGGATTTATAGGAATAGCAGTTCTTATTGCATTAGTCGTGGTGCCTTCTCTTTTTGATACAAGTTGTGAAGAAAGTAATTTTCTGCAATCATGGGGTGGTGGAGGATGCGATTCATTTAGAGAATATGTTTCAGTACATATTTCCAATTTTATCTCTACATTCTTCTTTGCAATTACAATTGGATTACCAATAACCCTAGTTTTAATGTTAATTTTCTTTGGAATCGGAGCAGGCATAGGTCATTGGATCGATGATAAAAGATGAAAGAACATATTAAAAGATTTTTATTCGGCGGAGATTCATTTAAAAAAGATTTTATACACCAGATAAAATACTTAGTCATATTAACTTTAGCTTTCACAATAGCATTTTCCTGGAGAGAAACAGTATTTAATGCGACAAAAAGCTTTATCCAATCAATTATATCAGTTCAAAGTTTAAACGTATTAAGTGTTTTGACTTCATTAACAGTAACCATTTTCAGCGTCATCATAATTTGGATTATGATAAAGTCTTTAGAAGAATAACCTCAGTTAGAAATTTCAAGAATCTTAACTTTGAATATTAGTTTTTTACCAGCAAGAGGATGATTTAAATCAATAGTAACAAAATCATTAGTAACTTTAGTTATTCTAGCAGGAAATTGTCTTCCATCAGGTGTTCCTACCATTAGTTGCATATTTTCTTTAGGTTCTTGGTCTTGAGGCAAGGCATTTCTAGGAACATTATTGATTAAATGAGAATTTATTTCACCATAACCTTCTTTAGCTTCAATTACAAATTCTTTTTCCTCGCCTTTTTTCATTCCAATAATATTTTTTTCAAAGCCAGGAATCATCTGTCCTTCCTCAATTGTAAACTCAAGTGGATGATTATGGTCTCCATGACTTGAAGAGTCGAAAACTTCTCCAGACTCAAATCTTCCCTCATAATCTACTTTGACTTTATCTCCTTTCTTAATCATGCAACTTTATTTAGAAATATATCTTATTTAAGCCTTTCCATACTATAAATGAAACCAACTAAAGACTATCCAGATAACCACAACTAAAAAAAGAAATCCAAATATTACTAATCCTGACTTATATAACAAGCTTAATGCAGGAACTAGAGCCCCTATAAACATCAAAGCTAAAGCAATAATGAGAAATAAAGCACCAGGTCCGGCCTTTTTAAAAAAATCTAGGGGGTTTTTCCAATAACTTATATTATCCATAACAAAATAAGAACTAATGGACTTTTATACTTTTACTTCCAGAAGGATTATACTTTACTTTTTCCCCGAAGTCACTTTTTTTTTAACTAAAAAGACAACCAATACAATTACTAGCAATACTACTATTCCAATTATCCATTTCATTGAATTACTCGACTTAACGACTTCAGGCGTTCCAGCAGGAGCAGTATCTTTAGCAACAGCTTCAGCATCTTTAGCAGGAGTAACCTTCTCAGCTATACTAAAGAAGCTAAATCCAGGAGAAATAGAAGCTAATACATAATTATCTCCTTCTTCAGTGATCGTTGTAGGCAATTCTACCCAAGCACTATTCACTAGTCTAAATAAAGCAACTTTATCTTTACTCAATTGATTATCTGTAACCCATTTCTTACTAACTAATGTAGTTATAGTTGCACTACTAATCTTTCCATCAACATTTGTAGCACTTATTTCTAAATATTTGTAAACTTTTCCACCCTTACTAACTGCACCACTAGGTTTATCATTAAACTTATTAATGGTAACTTTAACATCTTGAACTTTATTATTTACAGTTATTTCTAAACTCTTTAAACCAAAACTAGAATCTAACCCTGAGATAGTCTTAGAATCTCCAGCACTTATAGATTCAAAAGTTCTTTGAACTTTTCCAGTCGAAGCACCAGTTGTAGTTCCACTAGATCCACTTCCACTTCCGGAAGAGCCAGATCCTGTGCTTCCACCTGAAACAGTATAATCATAAGTAGTACTTCCAGTTAAGTTAGCCATGTTTGTGGCTGAACAAGTAGATGTGTGTGGTCCACTACTAGCAGTATCAGTAGTACTTGCAGAACCAGTGCTTCTTATTCCAGAATGTGCATCACTAGAAGAACATGTACAAGTTATAGTATCTCCCTGTTCAACAGGATTAGGAGTACAAGACAAAGAAACTGAAGGGGCAGTATTATCAAATCTAAGATCAAGGACATTAGTGCTATTTTGATTTCCAGCAGTATCATTTACAACAATCGTAATATTATAACTTCCATCAGCATAAGATGCAGTATTTACAGAAGCAGACCAACGATTATCAGCCAAAAAGGTAGCAGAAACATTAGTTGAATTAGTACCATTGACTATACCGAGAGTAACACTTCCGATACTACTATTCAAATCAGATACTGAGAAATTAAACACATAAGTACCAGTTATATTATGCCCAGTACCCACAGATGTAATGTTAGCAGCTACAGCATTAGGATTAACAGAATCTAATCTAATTTGTAATCTAACAGAAGAATTCATATTACCTAAAGTATCATTAGCTAATATTGTTATATTATACAAACCATCATTAAATGCAGTAACGTTCCAAGTAGCATTGAAATACCTATTATTATAAGCCGCTCCAGCGCTGGCATTTGTTGCAGTTAAATAAGCAACTTGAGTACTAGAAGCATTAGTTATATTAAAGTAAACTGAGCCCAAATTAGATAAAGCATCAATTATTGAAACATTAATAGTATATGCACCAGTAGTTGCATTAGATAAATTATACCCTGTTCTAGGAGTCAAGTTAGCAACAACTGCAGGAGCAGTACCATCAATAGTTACACTCATAGTCAAATTAACACCCATGGTCCCACTCATATTACCTGTCGCATTAGACACAGTAGCATTAATAGTATAGTTTCCATCTGTAATTTGACTGTTAGTTATATTCAATAATATCCCACAAGACATGTTATAAGCGGCAGTCGCAACAACTGGAACGCATCCAGCAGTATGATTTCCTATAAGCAACCAAGTGCCATTACCATTAGGACTAGCATAGAATGTAACGTTTAGAGGATTCGCAATACCCAGTGAAGAGTTAATAGCAGTAACGTTGAAGAAAATGTTAGTTTTTGAAATATTTTGTCCAAGAGTATTATTTAATGGATTAACTAAAACAACGGTTGAAGCGACAAAACTTATTGATAACAACACCGTCAAAACTAAAGCAAAGCCGAATAAAATTAAACTCTCTTTTTTTGAAACCATCTTTTTACAAAATTAACTACTAACTATTAGTATATAAACCTTTTCCAAATTCAAGCCAGCATAAATTTTAATCAATTAATACAATCTATGTTAAAAAAAAATTCAATTTCATCGAATATAAAATATAATTACAATAATTAACTTTTATTTTTAATTATCTAGAATGTGGAAATAGGATTAGTTATTATTTATCTAAAAACCTTAAAAACTCAATTATTTATAGGAATTAAAAGAAGTCTTAAAACAAGGAGTCTTAGAACCTTGGTTCTAATTTGCCTCTATAGCTCAGCGGTAGAGTACAAGTTTCGTAAACTTGGGGTCCCGGGTTCAATCCCCGGTAGAGGCTTCGATATTAACAAACATTAAAAAGAAGAAAAATGTAGGAACTATATGGAAAATGTTACTATAAAACAAGCTCAAGAGATGATCGATATCTTTGTCAAAGAGAGAAATTGGCAAACTACTGAGACAGATACAGTATTACATATAATTGAAGAGCTAGGAGAGATTGCAAGAAATGTTCTGAAAATGAAGAATTATGGAGGACAACATACTTCAAACTCAAATATAAATATGGATGAAGAACTAGGAGACATATTATATTTAATACTAAAATTATCAAACCAAACAAATATTAATTTAGAAAAGGCATTTATAAATAAGTTAGAGATGATTAGAAATAAATATCCGTTAAATAGTTCAAAACAACAATAATATTTATAAAACTAGTTTCTATCTGTTTTTCATAAAAAAGAGATAAAATGGGAAGCAATTTAGACTTAAGAAAATTTCAAAATACCGACTCTATCCAAGATGCCTTTTCGAAAATAGTATCTGGTGGTAAGGCAGGTTATAAAACAATTGTAGAAAGAAAGAAAGTTCCTCCAAAATGCAGTAAATGTGGTCGAGGTGGAGACCCAGATCAAAAGTTCTGTCCTCAATGTGGAGGAAAGATGGTTGTTCCACTAACTAATTGCCCAGGATGCAAAAAACCTATAGATGAAAATGAGAAGTTTTGTACAGAGTGCGGCCACCAGCTCAAAGAATAGTTTTATTAATTATCTTTCTAATCTATTATCATGAAATCTGAAATAGCACAATTACTATCTAAAAATATCAGCTTAAATAAAGAAGATATAGAAAAGTTAATAGAAATTCCTCCCTCACCAGAACTCGGAGATTATGCTTTCCCTTGTTTTACATTAGCAAAAGAATTGAAGAAATCTCCGATACATATAGCAGAAGACCTATCAAAAAGAATAAAATCTTCTGAATTTGAAAAAATAGAGGCAAAAGGACCCTATGTTAATTTCTTTGTAAACAAATCTAATTTTGTGAAAACAGCTTTAAAAGAATCTGGAAAAAAAGATTTTGGAAAATCTAAACTAAAGGGCAAGATTTTGATTGATTACTCTCATCCTAATGTCGCGAAACACTTCGGAATACACAATCTTCGTTCAACCCTAATAGGGCATGCAATCTACAACACTTTAGAATTTTCAGGATACAAAGTGAGGAGTATAAATCATCTAGGAGATTGGGGTACTCAATTTGGAAAGCTTCTCGTAGCATATAAAAAATTCAGAGGAAAATTAAATATAAATAATATAGAATCATTAAATGAACTATACATTAAGTTTCACACTGAAGCAGAAAAGAATCCAGAATTAGAGGAAAATGCCCGAAATGAATTTAAAAAACTTGAATTAGGAGATAAAGAAAATCTCAAACTCTGGAAGTTATTTAGAGAGATATCACTAAAGGAGTTTGATAAAACCTATAAGATACTTGGTATTAAATTTGATGAAATTAAAGGAGAAAGCTATTTCAAAGATTCTGTAAAGACATTAGTGGCTGATTTAAAGCAAAGACATATTGCAGAAGAAAGCGAAGGTGCTTTAGTGATTAAACAACCTGGAGAAAGACCCCCATTGATACTACAAAAATCTGATGAAGCATCTACATACGCTTCAAGAGATTTAGCAGCAATTGTAGAGAGAATGAAGTCAAAACCTGATAAGATTCTTTATGTGGTAGACAATGCACAATCACTGCATTTTGAACAAGTTTTCGAGGCTGCAGAGAGATTAGGAATAAATAGAAATAAATTAGAACATGTAAAATTTGGAAGGTTACGTTTTGAAGATTCACAAATGTCTACAAGAACCGGCAATATAATATTATTTGAATCTCTTCTTGAAAAGGCAGAAGAGGAGATAAAAAAAATAATTAACGAAAAGAATCCTTCTTTGAAGAATAAAGACAAAATTGCTAAGCAGGTAGCACTAGCATCAATTATTTATCATGATTTACAGAATAACAGATTGCACGACATAATATTTGACTGGAAAACGGCATTAAGTTTTGAAGGTAAATCTGGACCCTATATATTATACACTTACGCAAGAGCCTCATCAATTTTAAGCAAAGTCAAGAAAAAAACAGGCAAATTATCCTTTCCTAAATCAATAGCTGAGAAAGAATTTTTACTTGCAAAGAAAATAAATTCATTTCCAGAAGTAGTGGAAAAATCAGCAAGAGATTATTCACCACACACAATAGCAGAATACTCTTATGAATTAGCACAATGTTTTAATGAGTTTTATCATTCATGTCAGGTTATAGGTTCGGAAGAAGAATCCTTTAGACTTTCTTTGATAAAATCTTTTCAAATTACTCTTAATACTTCTTTGAATCTAATAGGAATAACACCAGTAGATGAAATGTAATAATACAATTAATTTTATATACCTTAAATTGTCAGAAGAAACATGGAATTAATAAGCGTTCTTTTGACTTCAACAACTTTACTTTTATTAGTTTTCTTCATAGTGCTAATAGTTTTTCTTTCTAAAAAACCAAAACAAAGAAGAAATATAACTTCTGATTTAAGAAGAATAAAAAGGCAGATAGTTCAGGATGATTCCGAAGAATATTACTAAAATGATATTAGGATATTATGAAACTCGTTTCTCTAACTTCGGAGATCAGTTATCTAGAGTAATTGTAGAAAAATTGCTCAAAAGAGAAATTAAAACAATAAATCTCGCAAATGATAAAAATATATCTGGAAAGCTACTTGCACTTGGCTCTATATTTCACTATGCTAAATCTCAAGACATTATCTGGGGTACGGGCATAAACCCTCGCTGGCAAAAACAAAAGAGATTATCTCTTTTTTTCAATCCTTTGAAAGATTTAGACATAAGAGCAGTAAGAGGTCCGTTAACAAGAAGATACCTCGAACAGAAGATGAATATAGATTGCCCAGAAGTTTACGGAGACCCTGCATTACTTCTTCCAAATCTATTCCCAAAATTAAAGCCAAACCCTAAAAAAGAATATGGTATCATTCCACACGTAAAAGACTTGCCATTATTTTTAGACAATCCTAACTTAATCTCTCCTTCAGGAGACTGGAAAAAAGTAATAAAATCCATATTAAAATGTAAATTAATAATTTCCAGCTCATTACACGGATTAATAGTAGCAGAAGCATTTGGAATTCCTGCACGTTGGCTTCACAGTTCTAATCTACCAAGCTTCAAGAATGAAGGCACATTCAAATACAATGACTATTATGCAAGCACAAATCGTTCATTAAATGACTACGCATCAACAATAGAACAAGCTTTGAAAATGAAAGGAAAGGAAAAAATAAAAGATTTCAACTACAAAGCATTGTTAGATTCATTTCCGTATGATAAGTTTGAATGAATTCCTCATTTTGCCAAGGTTGGCAAAACGCTTATAAACCTTCTAATCTCGTCTAAAATGTAGAAGAGCTTGCATGCTAGCCCCATGCAATCCGCAAACGGGCTTTATGGCGGAGCTTAAAGGAGTGCGTGAGGCAGACATATTGCAGTCTCGTATCAAACGTTGACGCTTTGTCCTGTTCGATCGTACTCTTGTGAAATGGGTCAGGCCTTGATCGGAGCAGCCCTAAGCAGGAAGTATGGTGCTTACAGGGTTGCAAAGCCGAGAATGACTCGAGATCAACTGCCATATGAAAACCAGGCAATCTCCCCATCTACATTTTTTAATCTAATTTACTAAAATCAAATTCAACAGTTAATGAAGGTCTGATACTAGTAAATCCTTTTCCTAAAGATTTATACACGGCACGTAAATCTCTAAAGTAAATTAACTGATTAGATTTACAACCAGCATCTATTCCATTAGAATATGAGACATTAACATCTCCTACATCAACTTGAACAAATCTAGAATTTTCTACAGCACACTCTCTGATGACTTTACCAAATTCTTCAACTTTATACCTACCATCAGACTTTAATTTTTTATTCATATCTACAAGACTAGTATTATTAATAGCATTTGTTAAATTCTTTATTCTACTAACAGCGCAATTAAGCTCTCCATTGAATAAGAATGTAGTTTGTCTTAAAGCAATATCCACAGCATCAGCTACAGATTGTTTAAGTAAATCAAGATCTAAATATTCTCTTTTTAATTTTTTTCTTGCAAAACGATCATATATATCTGCTTGTTCTTCAAGATTTTTTACTTTAGACATATCGCAGTCAGGTTTATACTGTATCTCTTCAATTCTTAAATCTCGCATTATCTTTTCAAGCAAATCAATTCTATTTTTCATAATTTAGAAATTCTTTGAAATGAATACTCCATAATTATGGCTTGGTTTGAATTTATCGCCAGTCTGCTTTAAATCAGCTCCAACTCCAAATTTAAATCCTTTATATTCAAGACCTAACCTCGCTCTCTCGCTTGTAAAATTATGATTTCCTTTTTGCAGACTTAAGTTGGATAATACTTCTAATTGAGTAAATGCATTCAATCTACCATTTAATCTATACGAATAAGAAATTATAGGGTGTAAATCAACGGAAGGATTATCCTTTAAATCAAAAATATTCAAATAAGCTAAATTAAATGCACCGACTTTAGTTTGATAAGTAAAACCGACTCTAGGGATTGCACCATCCTTCTGAGTAAATAAACCTTCAACTAGGGGAGAAAATCCGCTTCCAGCATTATACTTCAAATCTATTAATGTTAGGGGAACGGATAATTTTTGGTAAGGATTTTCAACTCTATTTCTAGCAAATAAACTGAATTCATCTGATAGTTTAGTATCTACCTTTAAATCTGTAGTTACAGCTTTGTCTCCTGCAAGAACTTCCAAAGAACCTTTCACTGATTGAGCATTGCTATTAACGTTAGAAACTAATAATGCTCCTGCTAAAGATACTAACTTCAATATTCTTTTTATCTTTGTCATAAAAATAGCCAAAAAAGGGCATATTTGAATATTATTGTTACCTAAGGGGGTCGTAAGTTATATATAGTTAGAAAAAGAGGTAAATTTATGGAAATCAAAGCACTTGAAGAGATTGGTTTGACTGTTGGAGAGAGTAAAGTATACCTTGCACTTACCAGGCTAGGATTATGCAAGACAGGAAAGCTTGCAAAAGAAGCAAGTGTTTCTTCTTCCAAAGTATATAAAATTCTTGATAGATTGGAGAAGAAAGGACTTGTAGGATTCATTATGAAAGGAAAAGTCAAGAACTATAGGGCGATGGAACCTAGAAACATAATAAGATATATTGAAGAAAAAGAGAGAGAATTGGAAGAAAAGAAGAAAGTCATGGAAGAGCTTCTTCCAAAACTAGAAAAGGAATTAGAGAATGCAGGAAAACAACCAGAAGCAGCAATTTACTTCGGGTATAAAGGAGTTACAAATATTTTTAATAATTTGAGAGAAGAGCTGAAAAAAGGAGAAACTTATTATGTTATGGGGGCAGGATATGGTTTTCACGATGTTGAAAAGTTGAAAGATTTTTTTCATATTCATCACAAAAAAAGAGCTGAAAAGAAAATAAGAGTTAAAATGTTGGCTAATCATGACGTAAGAGAATCAATCATTGAGCCTAATAGCTGGGCTAAAGAATTAAGATTTTTACCACAAAATCTTATAACTAACATGGAAATTGTTATTTATAGAAATAAAGTAGCCATTATAATTTTTGCAGTTGAACCCTATGTCTTTTTAATAGAAAGCAAAGAAGTAAGTAGCAGTTTTATGCATTATTTTAACACTCTCTGGAAGATATCTAAGAAGTAGCTCTTCCAATAACATATAAAAACATCTTTTATCTTAATTCATCATGAACAAAAAGGCCCAGTTTTTTCTTATAGCTGCTTTAATAATTGCAGGAATAATTCTTGCTTTGTCTCAGACATTCACAAGTTCATCAGTTGAACCTCATGAAACAATTGCTTATGATTTATCAAATGAAGTTTATTATGAAGCTAGCCAGGTGATAGATAATGGAGTTTTCAATGAAAAAACTCAAGAAGACATTACAGAAGAATTATCTAATTTAACAGAGTATTATTCAAAAATAAATCCTGACAGCGATATAAGTATAGTATATGGAAATCCAGATTCGGCAAATCATCTACAAGAGATTTCTTACAATTATGAATTAGGAAGAGCAGTATCAAACTCCATTCCATTTACAACTGAAGATTCACAATTTTCAGATACAAGTCAAAAAAGAAAAGTAAGAGTGAAAATGAATTCAAAAGACAAAGATAAAGAAGTGGTAAGAGATTTTGAAGTGCAAAAAGGCCAAAATCTTTATCTCGTTGTAAAGAAGAAGATTAAAAACGAGCAATTCGTAATATCAAGATAAAATGAATAGAATAAATAAAAAAGGGTTAAGTGAGATGGTAAGCTATGTTCTATTAGTTATAATTGCAATAGGAATAGGATCTATAGTTTTTGTTTATTTACAAGTTTATGTTCCAAAAGATAAAGCCACCTGTCCAGATGATACTTCAATAATAATAGAAAGTTATTCATGTCAAAATTCTTCTACTGGAAGGCCTTCAAATCTTTCTTTAACTCTAAAAAATAATGGCCTTTTTACATTAAATGCAGCATACATAAGAGTTGGTGGAGAAAACCGAGAGGTAAAAGATTTAATTAATGATCCAAGAGCACGAGGAGCAAACGCATCTAGTTTCTATCTATCAGCAGGCTTGCAAGCTCCAACAACGCCTGGCACAGTAACCTCTGCTTTCACAGGCCTAGCACCAGGAGCTTCAACAACTAGAATTTATCATCCAGGTATACTTAATCACTCAGGAAATTACGGAATAGAAATCCAACCAGCAGTGGGCACATCAAATAAGTTAACTATTTGTGAAAAAGCCACAATTGTCCAGACAATAACTTGTAGTTAATTTAGTCCATTTCACACTACAATAATCTATTTATAACTCCCGTTTCAGATTATTTTATGAAGTTTGCACATTTAGGTGATTGCCATTTAGGAGGATGGAGACAGCCAGAGCTTAGAGCTTTAAATTTCCAATATTTTCAACAAGCAATTAATTACTGTTTAAGAGAAAAAGTAGAATTTATTCTTATAACTGGAGACTTATTTGATTCTGCTTATCCACCAATAGATTCTCTGAAAGAAGCATTCAATGAATTTAGAAAGTTAAAAGAAGCAAAGATTCCAGTCTTTCTTATAGCTGGAAGCCACGATTATTCTGCTTCTGGAAAGACTTTTTTAGACGTTTTAGAAACTTCAGGATTCTGCAAAAATGTTTCAATATTTGAAGAGAAAAATAATATTATTTATCTTCAACCTACAATTTACAAAAACGTAGCAATTTACGGCTATCCGGGAAGAAAGTCAGGCATGGAAGTTCAAGATATAGCAAGAATGAAACTACAAGACTCTCCAGGGCTTTTTAAAATTCTTATGTTACATACAGCAATAAGAGATGCAGTAGGAACACTGCCAATTCCAGCCGTAGAGGAAAATATGTTGCCAAAAATAGATTATCTAGCGTTATCTCACTTACATATATTCTACACAAAGGAAAATAGAGCTTATTCGGGTCCAATCTTCCCAAATAATATATCAGAATTAGAAGAGCTTCAATCAGGTTCTTTCTGCATATTCAACAATGGTAAGATAAAGAGAGAAATAATTGCTTTAAAGAAAGTATCAGCATTCAATCTCGAAATAAATGATGCTTTAAATTCAACACAACAAATAATCTCTTTTCTAGATCAACAAGATTTATTAGAAAGAATCATAATTCTAAACTTATCTGGAATATTGGAGAAAGGTAGAATTTCAGATGTAGATTTCAACAAAATAGAAAATTTTGCAAGGAAGAAAGGAGCTTTTTCTTTTCTCAAAAGCACAACTAAATTAAGGCATCCAGACTCAGAAATTGTATTTGAAGAAGCAGAAGCTAATCAACTTGAATCTTTAATTATAGATCAATTTACTTCAAAAAATCAGAGTAAGTTCAATCCTTCAATAAATAATCTTCTTCGTACTCTACAAATAGAGCAGATGGAAGAAGAAAAGTCAGCAGTATTTGAAGAGAGATTATATGAGGAAATAAAGAAGGTAATAGAGATATAAAATGCAATTCAAAAAATTAAAAATTAAAAATCTTAGAAGTTATGAAGAACAGGAGATAGAATTTCCAGCAGGTTCTCTACTTCTTTCAGGCAATGTAGGCTCTGGAAAAACCACTATCCTTTTAGCTATTGAATATGCTTTATTCGGTCTTCAGGCAGGTCAGAGGGGCTCCGCATTACTAAGAAACAATACTGAAGAAGGTGAAGTTAGCTTAGAGTTAGAAATAGATGGTAATGCGATAATCATAGAAAGGCGTTTAAAGAAAGACTCGAAATCTATAACTAACGACTATTCAGCAATTACTATAAATGGTGAGAAGAAAGAATGCTCAACAACTGAACTAAAGACAAAAATTCTGGAATTAATAGGTTATCCTTCTGAGTTCGTAAAGAAAAACAACCTTCTTTACAAATACACTCTTTACACTCCCCAAGAACAGATGAAGAATATAATTTTAGAGGATGCAGAGACAAGGTTCTCTATCTTAAGGCACGTTTTCGGCATAGATAAATACAAGACAATAAGGTCAAATTTAGCCCTTATTTTAATTAGAATAAAAGACAAGGTAAAGGAAATTCAAATAACTCTTAAAGACTTAGAGACGGATAAACTCAATTTGATAAATTCAGAGTCAAAGATAACCGTTCTTGAAACTAAAATAGTTAATGTGGAAAGTCTTCTAAAAGAAAAGATTTCCTTTAGAAAATCAATAGAAGGAGAGATAATTGTCCTAACAGGATATATAAAAGAAAGGGAAAAGCTTGAAACTGAGCTTGAAAAAGCAAAAGTTTTCTCAACATCAAAGCATGACCTCCTAAGAGGATTGGAGATGGAGGAATTAGAGATAAAAAGAGCAATTGAAGAGTTTAAAGAAAAGTTCGATGAAGAGATATATAATTCAATTAATCAGGAAATAATTAATCAGAAAAAAATACTTGAAGAATTAAACCTTTTATACATAAATAATGAAAGCTCTCTAAAGTCTCTTCTAGCTATGAAAGATGAAGTTTCAAAGAAAAAAGAAAGTATATTTTCAATTGATATTTGTCCAACTTGTCTTCAAGATGTCTCTCAGAATCATAAGCACATTATATTGAATGAAACTGAAAACAAGATAAGTGAGGCAAAAAAGAAAGAGGCTCTTCTCAAGGACGAAAACACCGCAATCTTAAATAAAATGTATCTTTCAAAGGCATTAGTTCAAAAGTTAGAATCTCAGAGATCCTACTTGGAAATATTAAGGTCAAAAGCAACTTATCTTGAGAAAGCCAAGCTAAAGCTTACAGAAATGAGAAAATCAAAGGAGAAAACAGTAAAGGACATAGAACTATTAATAAATCATATTACGGAATTAAAAGAGCAGATTTTCAAATCTTCTCCTAATGATCTAATTTTCAAGAGAAAAAACCTCGAATTGAAGCAAGCATTTGCAGATGAGAAAGATGTAGAGATTTCTAGAGCAGAACTAAAGAAGGAACTCCAATTGACTCATATAGAAATAGCTAAATTGAAAGAAGAAATAGAGTCAAAAGAAAAATTGAAAACATCACTCTCTTCTTTAATAGACTTGCATGATTGGCTTTCAAATCAATTTCTAAGTCTTATAAATCATATAGAAAGACAAGTTATGATGAAACTTAGACAGGAATTCTCCAGGCTATTCAGAAGCTGGTTTGCAATGATCACTTCCGAATCTTTCGAAGTTCATTTAGACGAAAACTTCACCCCTTTAATAATTCAAAATGGAATAGAAATGGATTATTCATATCTTTCTGGTGGAGAAAGAACAGCAGTAGCCTTAGCATATAGACTAGCATTAAATCAGACAATTAATTCAGTATTCAGCAGTATAAAGACTAAAGACATAATAATCTTAGATGAGCCTACTGAAGGTTTTTCTGCAACTCAAATAGAAAGAATAAGAGAAATCTTTGAACAATTAAAAGTCAAACAATTAATCCTTGTCAGCCACGAACAAATAATCGAAGGTTTCGTAGATCATGTAATAAAGATAAAGAAAGAGGTAAACAGTTCCATAATTGATTCATCTAGTTTAATTTTATAAAATCTAAATCACCAAAAGCCTTAAATACCAGTAATTTATATGAATAAAGTCAGAGGTTCTAGTCTTATGTATAATATGAACAACATGAATAATAATATGAATAACATTACCAATGAACTTGGAATGAATGTAATAAAATCAAATACTAGTCTAGTTGGCATTAAATGCAAAGACGGAGTAGTTCTTGGAGCAGATAGAAGAGCAACAGCAGGATCAATAGTAATGAGTAAAAATTCTAAAAAAATTGTTAAAGTAAATGAGTATTTTGCAACAGCAGGTACAGGGCTTTCTGCAGATATTGACTTACATCAAAAAGTAATTTCAGCTGAACTGCGTTTAAAGGAATTAAAAACAAGATCAAGACCGAGCGTAAAAGAAGCAGCTAATCTTTTAGGAATGATGCTTTATAGACATATAAGAACTCCTAGCATGATTCCAGGAGTAGTTGGAATGCTTGCAGCAGGAGTAGATGAAGATGGAAAAGCTTCCCTATATACAATAGAACCAGCAGGAGGAGTTTACGAAGTAGAAGAATATGACGCAAACTTTTCATCAGGAATGCCTTACATTTTAGGTCTTTTAGAAAGACAATATAAAAAAGACATAACTGTAAAGGAAGCAATTGACTTAGCTAAGGAAGCAATAAAATCTTCAACACAAAGAGATTCTGGTTCTGGAAATGGAATAGACATATTCACAATTACCAAAGAGGGCATTAAGCAGGTTGTTTCGGAAGGAATATATCCAGAATACAAATAATTAATTTTCAAAAATGGCAGACATCTTAAAAAGCATAAAGGAAGACTTACCAAAAGTTGTAAGTGACGCATCATTTGAAGGTGCAAACATAGTTCTTTACACATCAGATAAAGAATTTTTCAAATCTGGAGATGCAGATATAAAAAGAACAGTTGATAAAGTAAAAAAGAGAATAGAACTAAGAGCGGAACAAGCAATTTTAGCTTCTGAAGAAGACACTGACAAATCTATTAGAGCATTAGTCCCAGAAGAAGCAGAAATAACAAATATTATCTTCGACGTACAGCGTTCAGTCGTAGTTATTGAAGCAAAGAAGCCAGGGCTAGTAATAGGAAAACAAGGCTCAATTCTTTCAGATATAAAGAGATCTACTTTTTGGACACCATCAGTTCAAAGAAGTCCAGCAATTCCAAGCAAGATAACTGAAAAGATTCGTTCAGTTTTATATGCAAATAACAATTACAGAAGAAAATTCTTAAATGATATAGGTAAAAAAATATTCACAGATTGGAGCTCAGAAAAAATGGATATGTGGGTAAGACTTACTTATCTTGGAGGTGGAAGACAAGTCGGTCGTTCCTGTCTTATGTTACACACTCCAAAATCAAAAGTTCTTTTAGACTGTGGAATAAACCCTGCTTATTCAGAAGGACAGGAAAGATTCCCCTATCTTGATGTTTGCGAGATAGGGGACTTAAACAGTGTTGACGCAATAATTCTTTCACACGCACACAGCGATCATTGCGGCTTAATTCCTTATTTATATAAAATGGGTTACAAAGGACCTATTTATTTAACTCCGCCAACAAGAGATATAGCGGCATTAGTAGCTCTTGATTTTGTAGGTGTTGCATACAAACAAGCAGCCTCACCATTATATCGCGCAGAAGACATAAAAGAAATGGTAAGACACTCAATAACCTTAGATTACGGAGAAGTAACTGATATAACTCCAGATATTAGAATAACTCTATACAATGCAGGACATGTATTAGGCTCAGCACAAGTTCACCTTAACATAGGAAACGGTTTACACAATTTTGTATATTCTGGAGATACAAATTATAGAAAAACTAGACTTTTAGATCCTGCAAATAATCATTTTCCAAGAGTAGAAACTTTACAAATGGAATCTACATACGGCGGAAAAGATAATATCATTCCTCCAAGCGAAGAATCTGAAGGTAAGTTTTTAGAATTAGTAAGGAAAACAATAGCGAGAAATGGTAAAATACTTCTTCCCGAACTAGGCCTAGGGCACGCCCAAGAAACCATCTTAAGAGTAGAAGAAGCCATAAGAACAGGCACTTTACCAAATATTCCAGTTTATTTAGACGGAATGCTTTGGGATATTTGCGCTATTCACACTGCTTATCCTGACTTTTTATCAGCATCAGTAAGAAATCAAATATTCCAAGATAATAATCCATTTGTCTCAGAGATCTTCAAAAGAGTAGGTAGCCCAACAGAAAGAAAAGAAGTTTTAGAAGGAGGACCCTGCTTAGTAATTGCAACTTCAGGTATGTTAGTAGGAGGAGCATCAGTAGAATATTTCAAAAACATGGCAAGTAATCCAAACAATCTAATTGTATTTGGATGTTATCAAGGTCTAGGCTCTTTAGGAAGACAGGTTAAAGAAGGAGCAACAGAAGTATACGTAGATGGAGAAAAAGTAAATATTGCTATGCAGGTAGAAGCAATAGAAGGATTCTCATCTCACTCTGGAAGACACGAACTTCTTCAATATATTAGTAGAATGGTTCCAAAGCCAAAGAAAATCATCATCAACCACGGAGAAATCTCACGTTCACTAGATCTAGCATCCTCACTTTACAAAATGAATAGAATTGAAACAGTTGTCCCAAGGAATCTCGAAACAATTAGACTGAAGTAAAGTTTATATTCTTATATTATACTAATTTCTATGCTTAAGAAAGAACAATATACAAAAACTGTTAAGAGACCTTACAACACTCTGTTAGCAGGATTGATTATTGGTAGCTATATCAGAAAGGCATCATTTAGACCATTTTTAGGAACAGATTTTCATTTTAAAGATTTAATTTTATCAGATGGCGAGTGGCTTTACTCTACTTCAGACTTACAGAATGTAGGCAAACTAGCATTTGACTATTGGAAGATAGAAAAGAACTTTATTAAATGCAAGGCATTATTTTTAGAAAAAGAGAAAATTCTTCTAAATTCAGAGAAAGATGATTTTCAAACTTTCAAAGATAAGTTTGAATCTTATGTTGCCCCTTCATTACAGGTAATTTACAATTTAGAAAAACCGATAACTGAAAAGATGATAAGATTGTTATCAAACAAGCTATCAAAAAGTGAAACAGAAGAACTAATGCAGGAGTTAAATGTACCTTTAGAAGACAATTATTATAAGAATGAAGAGTATGAATTAGCAAATTGCAATACTGATGGAGATTTGAAGGCTCACGTAAAAAAATACATCTGGCTAAATTCAAGATACGGGTCAGAAAATTATTATACAATTGAACAAGCAAAAGAAAAACTTAGTAAGATGAATAAAGATGAGTTTTTAGATAAATATAAAAAAGAAAAGGAAGAAGTGAAAAAAGCTATTAAAAAAGCAAAAAATCTTCTCGGTAAGGATGATATCTATGTAGACTTAATGCAATATATAATTTACTTCCGAACTCAAAGAACAGACGTATTAAACAGAGCTTTTTGCATGTACATTCCAGAAATGAAAAAGATTGCAAAAAACAATTCATTAACTTATGAAGAACTACTATATTGTATGCCTGAGGAGATATTAAAAGGAATCCCTTCAAAAGCAGAGATAGGCTCAAGAATAAAGGACTTTGCTATCGTAATTGATAATGCAAAACTTTTATGTTTTTCAGGAAATAAATCTAAAGAAATTAGAGATTTTCTTACTCAAGATCTCTCTAGTATATCCGAACTAAAAGGCCAATCTGCCTGTAAGGGTTATGTTAAAGGAACTGTAAAGGTCATAATTAGTGCAGATGATTTCAAGAAGATCAATTTAGGAGACATTCTAGTAACAAGCATGACTACTCCTAACATGATCGCAATAATGAAAAAAGCATCAGCTTTTGTTACAGATGAAGGCGGAATAACTTGTCATGCAGCCATAATCAGCAGAGAAATGAAGAAGCCCTGCATAATTGGAACAAAATTTGCAACAAAGGTTTTGAAAGATGGAGATTTAATAGAAGTCGATGCAGACAAAGGCACAGTCAAAAAACTATAATTATCAATACCCTTTTAAACTTAGATATATATAGTGCTATATGTCTATATCTAAAACCTGGAGTTCAGAAGAACCCGGAGAGGTTCTTGAGTGAAGCACTCTATTAAAATAACTCTTATTCTGCTTGGTATGTTTTTAGTTGCACAATTCATAGGTCTTTTTGTTGTAGGAGTTTATTCACCAGAAGTCACACAGATAGAAATAAATGGAACCGCGGTAAATCAAACATCATACAATTTACCTCTTGGCTTAGAACCACCACAAGACACAAATCCTAAAGCAAATATTCTTTCAATAGTAATTGCCTTTTTCTTTGCAATAGTAATAATGCTTATTCTAATGAATTTTAAAGCAGAATTAATATTAAGATTCTGGTTCTTTTTAGTAATAATAATTGCTTTAATTTTGACTTTAAATGCAGGCCTTTTAGGATTTACAAACTATGCTCTAATAATTTCAGTAATTATAGCTATTCCTTTGGCTTATCTAAAAGTCTTTCAAAGAGATATTCTCTTACATAATATAACTGAACTTCTTATTTATCCAGGAATAGCAGCCATATTTGTTCCTCTTCTAAATATTTGGACAACAGTCTCATTACTTATTTTAATTTCAATATATGACATGTATGCAGTCTGGCACGCAAAGTTTATGCAGAAAATGGCTAAATATCAGATAAATCAAGTAAAGGTATTTTCAGGTTTCTTCATCCCATATCTTTTACCAAAAGATAAAATTGCTTTAGAAAAAGCAAAGAAATCAAAATTAAAGAACAAGAAGATAAAAATGAGCGTAGCAATACTGGGCGGAGGAGATGTTATATTCCCAATTATACTTGCAGGAGCAGTATTGAATGTATTCGGCTTGCTTTCAGCAATAATAATATCTTTAGGAGCAACCGTAGCACTTGCCATATTATTCCACTATTCAGAAAAAGGCAAGTTCTACCCAGCCATGCCATTTATCTCAGCAGGATGTTTCATAGCACTGGGAATTGTTTATTTGATTAACTAGCAATTACTGCTATTGTTCTTATTACATAGTTACAACAAGAGAAACATTTAAATACCCTATTTTTATCACTTAAACATGATAATAAAACAAGAATTAGTTAAGAGAATAAAGGAATACTTTAATCTTAATATATACGAGACAAAAGTCTGGTTAGCTTTGCTTTCAAAAGGCATAGCTTCTGCAGGTGAAGTAGCTGAATTATCTTCTGTACCAAGATCAAGAACATACGATGTTTTGGAAAGTTTGGAGAAGAGAGGATTTGCTATTACTAAGATTGGAAAACCAGTTAAATACATTGCAGTAAAACCTACTGAAGTTATTGAAAAAATGAAGAATGAAACAATGCAAGAAGCTCAGGACAAAGTTAAATCATTAGTAGCATTGAAAACAACTAACGAATACACTGAACTTGAACAATTACACTCTACAGGCATTTCACCAGTAAGAGCACATGATATTACTGGTTCTCTTAAAGGCCGTTCTAACATAATTGCAAAATTACGTGAACTAGTAGAAAATTCAGAAAAAGAAGTTCTTATCTGTACTTCAGCTATGGACTTTGAAGATAAATCAAGAGTTTTGATACCTTCACTTGAAAAGTTAGCAAAGAATAATGTTAAAGTTAAAATTGCTCTATCAGGCGATCCTGAAAAAGTAAAGAAATTGAACATCAAACACGGTCTAAAAGCAAAGTACGTAGACTCAAACACAAGAATGTTCATATCAGACAGAAAACAAGCTATGTTGATGATAACACCTGAAAACGCAGAAGAAGAAATGTCTGTTTGGTTGAACTCAGAGTTCTTCACAGATTCATTGCATGATATTGTAGAAAGAAGTATGAGGAATTAATTAACTTCCAATTTAACAACATCCATTCCAGTAAAATGATGTTTATTTTTATCTAAAAAGTGAGAGGTGTAATGCAAGGCATTCTGAGGAACTTCCAGCTTAGTGTATAATCTCCCTTTATGTGCATATGTTTTTTTATGTGCTTTTTTGAATACTGAAGCATGTTTTGTCATCTCAATTGGAGGTCCAGTAAGGACCACTTCTTTTTTCGGTTTAACGATTAAGTATAATTCAGCATTTTGAGCTTCATCGTACTGAAATTCTTTATTTAATATGTCAAAGAATTTCTTTAGATTATCTTCAATATAATTGCTGGCTTTGACCAACTTAGCTCCAGCAATATCTCCTGCTTGTTTATGTGTTTCCAATTTTATCTTCAATAACTGACCTTTATTTTTATCAGCTTTACCCTCCAATTTACCTAAATCTAAAATCTTAATCTCAAAATATTTAGCACTTGGATTTTTAAGATAATTACTAGCAACTTTCTGGAATTTTCTAAAAGTTTCTTCAGATAAAGCGCTTAATACATTTCTTTCCTTAAATGTAGGATCAACTAACACTACCGGAGATCTTTGCTTACTTTCATTCATTTGAATAGAAATATCATTCTTATTTTTGTAATGTTTTTTACCATCAAGATACAACTTATCTTCAGATTTACACAATTCCTTCAAAGTTTTATTAAAACCTTTATAATGTATCAATAAGCACTCAATAGCATAACCTGAAAATCCTCTAACATAAGATTCAGCACCATAGCAGTTATTAGCAACACAAAAAGCCTTCATAATCAAAATCTCTCTCTTTATTTTTTCATTAATATTTTTCTTCACATAATTAACATGCAAATAGCTCAAATCAGTTACGTTTTCAGCTTCATTAGGCTTACTTATTTTCCTTACAGGTATAATCTCAAATAATAACCCATTATCTTTCTGTATTTGAAAGTAATCTCTGCTTCCATGTACTTTGACAAAGTTTAATTTAGACTTTTTTATTACTCTTTCAAGCAAGTCAGATATCTTTTCATATTTTTTATCAAATCTTACATACACATCTATATCATAATTATCTTTTCTCATTAAAGTCTGTTTAGCATAACTTCCCCCGACAAATATCTCTGCTTTTATTTTTTCTTTTCTCAAAACATTTTTTATAATAATTAGTAAATCATTAACTTCTTTTTTAATAATTTTTAATTTATCTTCTGGAGGAGATAAATTGCTAGAATCAATAACATCTTTCATTAAACACTAATGTATTCTGGCTTTTTAATTGTTTATTCTCTCTTCTTATCCAATAAGTTTTTACCAGCTAAATCTACTATATATTTACCATCTTCAAGCTGGTAGATTCTAGGTTTATTTTTCTCAAATAATTTACCTAAATCAATGAGATACTTACCTGGTTTGACTATCCTTATGCTTTCAAAATCAAGGAAAACTGGCTCTTCGTCATCAGTTATTCCAGCAATCTCTCTCACATCTTCCTCAATTTGACTCTTTTCAATTTCACTTAAATCAAATCCTTCAGGTTTATTCTCAATTATATCTTTTAGTTTATCTTCCCTTACATAAAAAAAGAATTTACCATGGCATCCAGTACACCCTTGTAATACTTCTCTAGAACCATCTTTATACACCTTATTACAATGCACGCACTTATATGCCATAATACTAATAATCTGAAAGGGATTATAAAGATTTAGATGATAAGATTTACTTTTCAAAGATAGTAGTACAATTAGATATCTCACCTAAGCATCTTCCATCACCTTTACCTGTCAAACCACCATCGGGAGAACATATCAAATTCCCCCATATACTATATAGGGAGTTATAATTATCGCAACAATTAGTAATTTTATAATATACTGTTTCACTCTGATAAGTACACTTTTTTATTATCTTAGCATTCTCTTTAATATTATAGTACTTAACTATCAATAAACTTAATACTACAATTAAAATAAAAGCAAGAACAAACCAATATTGCTTTTTCATAACTAACAAATACATTTAACATTAATAAACCTATTTTTAACTTCAAATTAGATTGAAGTTAGCTCAACATCAATTCAAGTTTCTTAGGATCTCTTCTTATTTCTTTAACAACAGAAGCAGGACCTATTAATGTGATTGCACTACTGTCTCCTACAAGACTTTTAGCAATGCTATATCTTAGCTTTCCAAATATTGATTCTTTCCTCATATCTGGTTCAATAACGGCAAGTTCAATACCTTTAAAATTTTTAATATGATCGACCATAGCCATAGTATCTTCAATTAACCTTGCTTCTTCCTCTGCTCTCAATCTACCATGCAAGATAACTATTTTATTACTTAAAATAAGAGTCAGTATTTTCTTTACTCTTTCACTTATACCCATGTCTTTGACTTCCGAGAAAGGAATTACGTGCAAGCTCAAACCTCTTATTTTTTTGTTTTTCATTTTTATGTCTTATTAGCTAATCTAAATAAAGCTTCATAAAATTCATCCATATTTATCCCATCTTTAGCTGAAATACCTACAGTTTCATATTCTGGAAAAGCAGCTTCAATCTTTTTTATATCTGCTTTCTTTAAATCAATCTTGTTAGCAACTATCAAGATAGGTATCTTTCTAGCAACGAGGTTACCAATTATAGTAATATTAACTTGAGAATAAGGATTCAAAGAAGCATCCAAGACAACAACAACTGCTTCCATGTCGTCTAACCATTGAATAGATTCAATTATTCCTTGTGTAGCTTCCTTAGCCCTCTTCTTAGCATCAGATTTTTTAACTCCAAACTTAAGAAAGTCTTCATAGTCAATTTTGGTAGCAATTCCAGGAGTATCAACCATTTTGAAAATCATGGTTTTGCCTTTATGATTAATTTCGACTTTTTCTTTAAATTGAACATGCCTTGTTTCATGAGGGACTTTACTGACCATTCCAATCTCTTCACCAGTCCAGTCCTTACATATTCTATTTGCTAAGCTAGTTTTTCCAGCATTTGGAGGACCATAGAAACCAATCTTTACATTTCTCTTTTTCCCAAAAATAGCACCCAACATTCTTACAGAAAAATTCTTCAGTATTCTTAACATGTTTTTTTAAATTAATAGCTTTTAATAAATCTTCCCATCTCTAAAACCAGGTTGTCTTTTAGCTATTTCCTCCCTTATCTTCTCTTGTTCTCTACCTCTAAATAGAGGGATTTCAAACATTCCAGTTCTCTTTCTATCAATCTTTTTGAAAGCATAGCTTATCTGTTCACCATTCCATTTATTAGCATTAAGTTTCTTCTTAATAACATCATCATTTAATCTACTATTCCTAGAATTATATATGAAATTTATAAGGTTGTATAAATCATCTTTATTAGGGAATAAATAAGATTCATAATGTTTTTTATACCATTCCTGTAAGGCAATATACAAAATAAATGTGATAATAAATATCGTAATCAAACCAATAACTACCCAACTAGTAGGATATTTTTTAGCTATAAAAATATCTTCCTCATATTCTCCTACTTCAGATACAATTGGAGATATATAAGCACCAAGATCAATAAAACTAACTTTCCCAGGAAGTATAAATTCTATATTCTCCCCAGCAAGAGGAATATATGTACCAGACTGATAATCTCCTGAAATGCTTTCTGCTTTGTAATCTTTGGAGAAAGTTATTTGCTCTAAAGGATAGTCAATGATAAGATAATCTTTACCTTTACTAGCAATTTTTACACCAGGATTTATATTAATTTTAGTATACAGGCCCTCTTCACTTGAACCAGAAACTAAAACGACCTCTTCAAAACTAATTTGAGAATCATAATTCTCCCCATTTAGAAATATAATATTTTCTTTTAATAATTCTCTCTTGTCTTCAGGGACTTTATAGTTAGATATATTCTCAATATAAGAGACGTCGATACTTGAAAATCCTAGACTAAACGGTAAAACTCCCTTTTTACCAACCTTAAATCCATCAACTAGGTTTAATCCAATTAAACCTTCAACTATATTGATATAATCTGACTCATTTCTTGCATTTCTTAATCGACCATCAAGAACAATAATCTCTTTTTCAGCTTCACTTACATTTAATTTTTTATTAATATAATTCTGTATCCAGATAGGTTGTTGTTTAGTGTAGCTATTCATCTTATTTATCTTAATTTTACTCAAATTAAGAAGTATTCCTGCAGATTCACTAGCATTTCCAACACTAATCGAGAAAGTTTTTCTAGCAGTAAATCCTCGAGTATTTGTTAAGCTTACATCTAGATTATAATTTCCTGGAGAACCATATATATGTTCAACAACTTTACCACTAGCCGTTTTTTGTTCTCCATCACCAAACTTCCAAACTCCCGAAGTAATATTCTCACTAGTCAATGCAACAAAACTTGTCGGAAGACCTATAAATGCAAATTTAGGATTTACATTAAAATCAAAACCAGGTGTTAAGTCTAAATTTAAAGGAGTAGTAAACAAAGGTTTTCCAGTAATAAATAAGTTAAAACTAGTTTTATTATTTACTGTCTTACTAGGTGTTTTAAATTTGGCATAACTTAATTCAAGACTCAAATTCCCACTAGATATTTTAGAATCAGTCTGAGTTATTTCTTTCAATATATTTCTAGTTACGACATTTCCAGGACTAGCATCATATTCAATAGATATATTATTGAAATCTAGATGTTGATTAACTCCATAGAAAGCAACTGGAACTATGCATCCGGAAGTGCAATTTCTTTCATAATTCTCAGAGATATAATCATCTAAGTAATCTTCAATCTGATCCCCAGTACTTCTTGAAAAAGCATTCGCAATACTTAAATTTCTAATAAAATCATAAGGTAATGGTTTTGCAAATATTTCATAATCGAAGTCACCTTCTTGCACACCAAGAATATCTCCAGTTCCACATACTTGTCCAGATGTTTCGGCTTTAATTTGATATTTAGCATTTCCACCCTTCAAAGAGATACAAGCATAATATTTTCCATTAGTTAGAATTGGTTTTTCAATTATACATTTTTTCTCACCAACAGCAACGTCTAATGCTGGTAAATTACACTCACCAACAAATGCACTTTCATTATTAAAAAGTTCCATCTTCAAATCACCTTTAACACCATTAGTAGTATTTTCAATCATTGCTCCAAATTCATACGCAGGCGCATCTCTCAAATTAACTCTCTCGCATACTCCTTCTTGGGTAATAAGTAATTTAGAATATGAACCACTAGCTAAATTTCTATCAAAACATCCATATTCTTTTTCATCACTACATATAGCTTCTCTATTAAACAGGTTATTTTGAATCAAGAACTGATTATTTTCTCCAACATCGATTGTTATCTGTTTTGAGCAAGCAAGACCGACATTACTAGTTATAGAAAAATCTGCACTTCTAACATAAACTTCTCTACCTTCAAAATATATTCCAATTCTACTAGCCTGACTTTCAGAACTAATATCTAATTGATTAGTATCTCCAGTAGCACGATAATTTTTACCACAATTTGCACTATCGCAATTATAATCTCCAATAGTATACCCATTAGATCTTATTAAATCAATTAATTTAATGCTACCAGCATAACTACTGGTAATCAGAGAGTTAGCATTTTCATTATTAAAACTTAAAATAACATTACCCCTCACATTCTCTCCACCCGAATAAGACTTTACAATATCTTCACTAACATATTTATAACTTGCACTAGAGAAAGCACTAACAAATATAATTGAAATTAATACTAAAAAAATCATCCTATTTTTCATATTCTCTAATACCTTTTCTGGTTTAAAAACATAGCGCCATTAATCCTCTTATTTTCTAAACACCCTTCGTCTAAATAGGAACAAATACAACCCAATTATAGAAATTAACGATAACACTATCTGTTGAATTCCAAAGAAAGGCAATTCAATACTAGGCCTTCCACATGGAACTTCAAACACACCGCTCTGGCAAGTCAAACATGCTAGTTGTCCTGAACTAGTAGAAGTTATATTAATTAACTTAGTCAGTTCACCATTATCACAACTACTATCAACAACTGGAATAGCACTTTCTAAACAACTTCCACCAAAGTTACCTAAATTATCTACTTGAGTTATATTAAAGTTACAAGCAGTTTGATTCCATACACAATTGTAATTAACATTACACTCTGGACTTAAACCGTTTCTTTGAGCAAATGAAGAATATTCAAATTCTTTAGCACTATATGGATCAGATAAGCAATCATCTCTTAAAGTATAATTCGAACATGTGGTTATAGGGTTTTCTATTTGTATACATCCATTAGTTCCACAAATTTCTCCAACAGGACAGCAGAATCCATCTCCTCCAGAATTACCACAAGCAATTCCACTTTCTCTCGTATTAGTAATATTTTTTACTCTTCCCAAACTATCGACATTTAATCTCTGATAACCGTTCGCAATACAAGTTCCAAGTGTAAAGTTCCTCAAGAAAGTATTCTGTAAACTAATTACACCAACAGTATAATTAGCAATAAGTTTTATCTGCTTATCACCAATTGCATTTGATTTATCATTAGCTCGGTTATAATTTATACTCCCACTTGCATTTGCACTTCCATTTCCATAATTGAATACTCTTTCATTCCCATTAATTTTTCTACTCCAGCTAAAATTAATATTTGTAAATTTATCGCCAGTTAATGTATTAGTTAAAGTAATTCCATTACCAGAACAACTTACAGGTACATTAGAAGTAGAACTAGGACAATTTCCAGCTAGACAAGTAACCGTAGGCAAAGTAGTAGGGCAACTACTTCCAGAACTTTGTATAACATAACTTTCATTACCCCTATAATTAACACTAATAGTATCAGTAGCAAACTTGAACACTTGCTTATGGAATGGTGCATTAATATAAGTAAATAATCCAGGACCATCAGTAACTAATATTGAAACTTGTCTGTTTTGTTCAGCACATCCAGGAATATTAGCGTTAAGAGTAATTGTCTTCTGCCCAGCTCTAGAAAAGTTCATTACAAAACTCTTTTCATTTTTATTTACAATAGGTTCATTTTCTCCTTCAATTACCCACTGAACATTTACATTTTCTCCAACTCTACTCTGATTGAATTCAATACTCTTATTTGCGAAATAAATTCCACGATGATTTAACTTACCAACACCAGTAACGATATCTATATTGCAACTTCCAGGAGGAGTTATAATATTAATCAAATCAACAAATAACATACTACTAGTTATTGTCTGACCACTAGTATTAGCAATAAAGAAGAAAGTTCTATTCAACAATCCATCAGCTATCCCTCCAGGAGCAGCACCGCTTGTAGAAGCAATAACCTGATCACTAACATTCCAGTCAATCTTTCCTATTTTTGTTAAACTGTTGGTTATAGTAGTATTCAATCCAGCTACTTTTTGAGAACAGCTCGTAGCAAATAAATTCCCGCTAGAACAATCAGATTCATATATAGTTAAATTAACAGGCGCACCATAAGTTAAATTAGTATCAACAGTCAAATAGACAGTATTATTTACTGACACGGTAGAAACTGGACTAAAACTAAGCCCATCATAACTTTCCCAAAATGCTCTATTGAAATAGAAAAAGTTTTGACAACCACATTCATCTACTTCTAAATCGCAATCATCATCTATACCATTACAAATTTCATTTTGAGGCTGGTAAGTTCCTGTGCAAACACCCCATCTTCCTTCTCCTAAAGTTGCATCTAAGACGCATGTTTGAGTTCCACCAATTCCACAAGCACCACCTCTTTCTCCACAAGCCCTAGTATCTCCAACAGCACACGCACATCCTTCATCAATTCCACCATCGCAATCTTCATCCCTAGCCAAATCATAATTTCCATCTAAATTTTTAGCTTGACAAGCTTCACCACCAAGTGCAGGACCAACACCTATCTGTCCAGAAGTCGGAGTCCCAATATGACCATAATTACTTGTTCCACCAGAACAAATACAATCTTCACAAGCAGCTCTACAGATTCCAATATTACCAGCAACGGGAGGAGTAAATCTAATTCTCTGACTAGGAATTCCAGTATCACAAACTTCACCTACTTGCTGCATTCCATCATTACAATTAGTAGTTACAGAAATACATTGACAGCTATTACAAATTTCACCTATGGCACAAGAAAGAACGGCTCCCAATCCAGTATCACATTCTTCTCCTTGTACAATATCAACAACTCCATTTCCACAGAAGTTACTAGTAGTACATTCACCATTACTACAGACTTCTCCTGCAAGACAATTAATAGTATTAGTAGCATTGCACTCTGCTCCACAACTATCCACAATATATTGCCAATCGTCAACAGAAGGAACATCATAAAGACACTGACATGTATCAATACATGCTGCGAATGGAGGCACCACTGCAGTTAAACGACCAGAACAAGTAAGAGGGTTAGGACAACTAGGATTACTTAATATTTCTGAAATATCAGCAATCTCACACTGCTCAGGTAAAACAATATTTCCATCACCGCAAACAGGAGCAATCAATGGAGAGAATGCACCAAAATCCCAACCAGGTTGAAGAAAATTCACTTCGGGATGTTGGCTAGGAGCACTTACACTCACTCCAGTCCCATCACCAGAAATAGTAACTGTATGAGTTATACCATTAATATTTACTTGAGTGCTTCTACTTTCACCTTCCCCAGCACCAATAATTTGAATACTTGTAACAACTATTTGAGTTTCACCACGATTATTGATAATAGTTTCAGTATGAACTTGAACAGTATTACCATCAGACCTCAGTTTATTAGCAAGGGCTTCAGCAGCAGCAGGACTTAATGTACTTACATCTAATGGGGGAACTCCGTTGGGAAATATATTATTGAAATTTCTATTTTGATCCACAACTCGATTTATTAGTTCATTAACAGCCGTTGTAAGACCTGGAGGAGCGCCAAGCAAAAGCCCAGCAACAGTAACAGCAGTAGTAGTTACTAATCTAGCAACTTCCCCCCAATCACCTGCACGAATTGCATTGACAATATTAACTGGTAGCATAACGGCATCTCTAGCAGCTTGAGCAACTCTCTTAGGAATATTTTTAAAAAATTCTACTGCTCTTTGTATTAAAGTTTTTTTAGCATCTGGATCTCCTTCTGCTAATTTATTTCTAATCTCTTGATTTGTTCTTTCTTTAATTCCTTTTGTAGCTTGTTTAGCCTGTTCAGAATCACTTTTATCTGTATTTACTTGTACCTGATTTGCAGTAGATGTTGCTTCAGCACGCCCTTGTTGATTAGTATCTGCTGTAGGACGATTATCATTATCAGCAACAGAAGTATCGCTTGTAATTATCGCACTTGCAACTTGTGCAGCCTCAACACTACTACCTCCTTCAATAATTACTCTAGCAGCAGCGATAGCCGCTTCTTGAGCAACTTGTTCAGATGCTCCAGAACTAACTGCTTCTGCAATAGCTGCTTCCACAGCAGCAGTAGCCGCTTCCACAGTTTCCGCACTAACATGAGAATCTCCAGCAGCCTGGGCAGCAATAGCAATCGCTTCTATAACAGGATCTGGCTGAGCGTAAACAGGTTCAGAACTAGAATCGCTAGTATCTGGTGGAAGATTATCTCCTCCAGCCTCATTCATACCCCCATTGTCATTATCAGATGAACCTTGGAAAACACTTGCATAAACATTAGAACTTAATAAAAGAAAAATAAAAAGAAAGGCAATTATCTGATTATATAAATTATTCTTTTTCATTTTGATTTTTCTCCCAGAATTTTAGTGATGATAAATCCAAATCTGAAAAACTTTCCATTATAATCTCTTTATACCTATGCCAAGCAAAATATCCTAGAGAAAGTAATAATACCATAAATAAAATTATAATTATCATGAATATATTTTCACTCTTATTTTCTTTTTCCACTTGTTGAAAGAACATTTCCTTTTCTTCAGGTCTGAATATTGGTGGTTGTTCTCCAGGAGGAATTGTATCATTTAGAAAATCTTCCCTCGGAGGTAAAATTTCTTCTTTCACACTAGCTTGAGCATTACTTACATTAACAGGATTTATTTGCTGAGCAACTTGTAATGGGAATATTATTGGTTCGCTAGCATCTGTAGAAGTTAAGAAATTTCCTTTATACAATATTCTAGCGCCAGTAAATGGAAGACTTCCCATTCTTATAACTTTAACAGAATAATTAATAGTATGATTTTCTCCAGGAGAGAGAGTAGGCAATGAAGCAGAGTAGATATACAAAGGTTCACTTGCTTCTTGAGGAGCATAAGAAGTGAATCCTGAAGAAACTGGCTCAAAATAAGTTGCAAAGATACTATCTTCTAAACTTAAACCATCTAAAGGAGCGCTACCAGTATTAATTACAGTAGTAGCAAGATTAATTATATCTCCAACTTGACTATATGCACTAACCGTTCTATAAGCATAAGCTTGTAAATTTTTACTAACTATTTCTATTCTTAGTTTTTGAGTATAGGAATTGCTCGCAATAAAATTATATATCTTTCCCCCAACAGCAGCAATCTCAGGTTCACTCGAAAGCAAAGAAATTTCATTAGATTTTAATTCAAAAGTATATTGCTGTTGTAAAACTTTATTTACAGGTAATTTATCATCCAAACGATATCCAGGACTTAAAGATAGTTTTGAAGAAGAGTCAAAATCCTGATTGAAAGACACAAGAACATTTGTAACACCAACAGGAAGATTAATTCTCAAATCTCTTCCTCTTGTTTCAGAAACATTATATTTCGCATCATCTGGAAAACCTGGAAATGATATAGTTATTTGTGTAGAAGAGCTACCTGAATTTTTTAAAGCATATGACATAACTACTTGTGCAGATTGAGTATCATTAATGAGAGTATATCCTATAATCTGTTCTACACTCACATTTCCATTATAATATGAAACGGCTGAAGTAGAGAAACTCATAAACGCCAAAGCAAAAATAAAAGTTAAAATAAAATTACGGACAAACATCTTCAAACACCTCCAAAGGATCATAACCTGAATAGAAAGATCTATAGAAAGAATACTTAGTATCTCTATGCCATCCTCTAGCAAGATCTTCTTTATTCTGATTAACAGTATCAGTAATTGGAAAACCCATTAAATACGCGTAAAGTTTTTCTAAAAATATATTTTCATTTATAGCCATAAAATCACCATTAGCACCAGTAGCAAATAAAGTAAAAGATTGTTTAAATGTATTCTTAAAATCAATTTCACTCATATACCTATTATATTCATTCCATTTTATCCCATTTCCTGTGCTTGTACAAGTTTCAAATCTTCCAATTTCACTAGTTGTAGGTGCCCTGCCCAATATCTTTCTTAAATTAAAATTAACAGAATAAGTGCATTTATCAGGAGCTGCTTCATATTCTGCAGAATTATAAACATAAGTTAACAAATACATTTGCTGAGCAACAAAATTTAATCTTTGAGTTTCAGTGCTAAGATTCAAATATCCTGCAGGTACACATCTTCTTCCAGAATCTGGAAGTCCCGTAGATCCTGGATAGTTTTTAATCTTAGAAGCAAGTATTGTTTGTCTTGTTGTTATAGGCAAAGCACCATCTTCCTGTCTACCTATTTGATCATTAGAGATAGAGCCCGTCAAATAATAAGGCAATTCCCCATTAGACCATTCTAAGCTGTTTATTCTAAATTTGGAAGTTAAACTATTCCCTTGAGGTTCTACCATTCTATATTTACCCTTATACAAAATAACATTATATGCATGAGTACCTTTAGTTTGAAATGGTAATATTGATTCAGTAATTGCACTATACACACATTTACTATTTACACCCATCGCCCTTACTAGAGTAGTATAAGCAATAGAGAAGTCTTGACAATTACCACAGAAATCAGCTCCTTCAGGACATCCACATTGAGGTGTAACGTCCGTAATTCTATCAAGTGAGACCGGCCAGCGAGGTAATCCTCCATGAGTTTCAAAACATTGTCGTCTAGGAGTAAGATAACTCATATGCTCTTCAAGATATTCAAGTGCAGCATCCATATATTCTTCAGAAGTGTCAATAGAGGCTATACTAACCATATCGTGTTTTTCAGCATATTCAATAAGAGCATTACCTACCATTTCTTCTACATTTGAACCAGATATAGCTCCAAAAATTTCAGTATCTGCATTTCCAACTGTATCTGGAGTCATGCAGTCAAAGGGATCAACATTAACAGTAAGATAAGTTTCTCCAGAAAATCCAGCAGAATCATAAACTGTAAGATGAACAGTATATTCTCCAGGAGATGAATATTGATGATTGGTTCTTTTAACTTCATTTCCTCCAGAAGCAACTGTTCCATCTCCGAAATCCCAGTCGTATCTTTCAATAAATGCATCATCTCTACTTAATGATGCATCAAATTCAGTATTCTCAAATGTAAAAATTTTCCCAGGATTTTTTATATAAGCCCTAGGGGCTAAATTTATCTTCCCAGCATAAGTGACTGTAACATTATCAACAACAGGAGTATATCTATTATCTTCTGTAGAAGCTATAAATCTATACTGATAATAAGAATTACCATTATGAATAGAATTAATTGCCTGACCAGAGGAATCATAAAATGTTGCACTAGTCCCATCAGATCCAGTCCACGGAGCACTCAAGACAGCACTTTCACTATCTCCAGATCTAAACTGAAATTTAGCGTGTAAATCTCCAAAATTAACTGGAGGTAAAGAACCAGCATTAGCAGTTTCTAATAATCCAATTTCCCAAACTAATGGAGTTCTTTCGTGTAATCCTGGAACAACTCTAGTATATAATAAAATAGTGTACCATTCGCCTCCTGCTTCAGCAGTTTGTCTTTGTGGTAAATCAAAAACAGTTACAGTATTATAGTTTCCAGTAGGTTCCTTAGCAAGAGTAATAATACCTCTAAGATCAATATAAGAGATTCTATCTTGAAGTTCACTTATAGCAACTCTATCAAAACTAGATCCAGCAGGCAAGACAAATCTAATTCCATGTGCAACACTTATATCTTTAGGAAAGTAAACATAATCTGATTCATCAAATTTCCAAAATCCCTTAAGACCAATATCTGTGCCTGCCTGCACAGGAGAGGTTCTTTCATTTGCAAGCTGTTGAATCTCGCTCACACTTAACATTCTTCCATATAATCTAAGCTCATCAATTTTACCAGCATAATTTGTATGCATTGGAAGATCTTCTTGCATAAATTGCTGAGCGCCAATAACAAAAGGATAATTATTAACCATTGAAGCAGTAGAAATACCTCCCGTATATGTGCTTGCAAGATTTCCATCTACATATATTTTCATTTCTTGACTAGCCCTATTAAGAGTGAAAGAGATATGATGCCACTGACTAGCACCACTATAACTTGTTTCAACAATTCGGACATTTCTATTTGCGTCAATAATTCTAAAAGCAACTCCTGCAGAATCGCCATTACGACTAACAAATAAATCATAAGCACCAGAAAGAAGACCATCAAACCCTGGATTACCTCTACCTTTGGAAAATACTCCTGACCATTGGACAGATGGATCTTTAATCCAAACTGAACCTGAGAAATCTCCAGTTCCGATATTAAGATGATTAACTTCTCCACTTTGAGTAAGAAAAAGTGGTGGAAAAGGTCTTGAAAGATAATCATCAACTCCATCCAGAATTAAAGCTCTCCCTTTAACAGAATCACTAGTAGTATTTGCACCAAAAGCAACTCCTAAATCTAGTCTATGACTACTTGTATCCAAAGCCCAGGAAACAGTACCTTCATAGCCAGGTTTTTGAAAAGCAGCTTCTGCAGGATGATAGACACAAGGTAAATTAGGAACACCACCGCTACTAGTTAGCTGTCCAGCCCATTTATCATCGAATGCACATTTTGGACCGCCATAAGCAACATTAGCATGTCCTGCTTCCGGATAACTACCACTTAAAATTTGAGAATATTGCGGAGCGACTCTATTAGGTATTTTATTTCCATTATTCCATCTACTTGTTGTATACGAAGTCCAATACTGGTACGGTTTATAAGTGCTAGGAATAACTGAACCTGAAAAATCCCAGTAAGCAAGAAGAAGTTTGTTCAAATTGTCTGGCAAATTCCCAACTGCACCAGCAACATTTAATTTAGGCACTTGTAAGCTTCTAATTTGTTGTATCTCTGAAAGAGAAAGAGATCTATCGTAGATCATAATCTCATCAATCTTACCTTTAAATGGAGTCACACCAGATCTTCCATGAGCACCAACAAGAAATGAATCTTCCCAAGTTAGAGTCTCACTATAATATTCAGAATACGGATTGTTATAAGGCACAGCGGCGTAATTCCCATTTACAGTATTATCAGTATAAACAAGAGCATTATCTAAATAAAATTTTAATGTCCCAGGTTTTTCATAAGTTACAATAACATGATGCCAATTACTATCAATAGATAAATCAGCAGGAGTTTGATATAATTGTCCTCTTACAAAGAAGCCTATTTGACCTTGCATTCCAAAGGTAGTAACTGCAAAAGAATAATCTGTCGTAACACCATTTCCAGTACCTTTAGATAACACAGGTCCTCCATTTTCAGGTTTCACCCAAGCACTTATTGTAAAATTATCTTCTAATCTAAGTAAAGGATCAGCAGTAGCAAATGCATAATCATCAACACCATCCAGAGAAAGGGCGCTATTACCTATTCCCTGATTAGTTAACTGAGCATTATTAGCTATGCTACCACCCCAAATATCATTAGGTCTATTTGCTAATGTTAAAGGCACTGCACCAGCATTTGGAGAACCTCCAATATTTCCATTACCAGCGTTTCCAGGATAACCATAGCTTCTATCACTTAAGTCATTACTAAGACGTGTAGATGTATAAAAATCATTAACATTCCCAGTATCAAATTGTATAAAACCATATTCAGGAACATCAAGACCAGCATTTCTTAATATATTTTTATCAGCAAACTGATTACTTCCTAAATTCCAAGATATTTTTTGATAAGAAAGATCTGCAGGAGAGACATTAGCAAAAAGTACAGGAGATTCATATGAACCATTAGGTAAATATCTAGTTTTCTGAATAGCATTATCCCATTTAGTTTTCAACTGCAATTGTGAATCAGGATTGCGTATTTCTATTTCATATACTCCTGCTCTTTCAAACCAATTTTTAGGAACAAATCTAACATAACGTCCAGAAACAGGATTAAAACTATGACTAAATTGATGAGTTTGATAATTTATACCTCCAATCTCAGTTTGGAAAGATATTGCTCCCCTAGTTTTTAAGTCTCTATGTACTTTAGTGTACCCCAAATCATTTGACCCATAAGTTCCAAAGCTCCAGTAATCAGTATATGTATTTTTTAAACTTAATTCATCATGTCCAGTATATGCAACATTCCAATTAGTATTATCTCTTGAATAAAGAATCTGATAATCAGTTATAAATGGATAACTAAGAGAAAGAGTCACTTCACTAAAAGATTTTATACTACCCAAGTCAAGTTGTATATATGGGCTTGTAACATTATTAGGAATATAACATACTTCACTTTGTCTAGGATAGATAAATTCTCTCCCATCTAAAATATTACCAGGCGAACTGATAAGCCACTTATCTAGACGGATTGGAGCAGACATAAAATCATTCAATATTTTTTCACCATTAACACCATAGTAACTGGTAAAATCAATAACAACATTATTAAGATCGCTAGGGTTAGGAGGAGAAGTCAATCTAACTCCTGGATTAGGACAGATAAATCCAACTACATTTATACTTGCATCTGAAGCAAGATTAGGAAGACCAGCACGAAGAGGCAAAATATCAAGATTTTCAACTCTTCCAGCTTCAAAATGCTCTGAAAGAAAAGAAGTCTCATTTATCCTTATACCACAATATCCTGAAGGCAAAGGAACCTTTCCTATAGGACAACCACACTGCGCTATATTATTAATTAATCTTTGATCAGGGTTACAAAATAAAGGTTTTCTAAAAGAGCAAGTTCCTACTGGAGTACCATCATTACAAATATCTGTGCATATATTTGAACGGCATATTTGTCCTAAAGCACACCCTAGAGAGCAAGCACCCTGTGCTTCAACAGAAGAAGGAAATAAGAAAAATAATGAAGACAGAATAATTGATGTAAATATAATATAAATTATTACCCTTTTTTTATCAACTCTCATGCTAATAAAATAGAGATAATTCCTTTAAATACTTTAACAATTTTCTGTAAATATAATAAAACTATTATTGACGGAAAAGAGCACGAAGTAAACCTTCAAAAATAAGGTCTCCTACAAAATTACTAGCACCATTCCAACCACTATTATTATCTTTCTTTATATCTTCACCTTTATAACTGTTATATTTTTGACCATAAACTACCTTATTATCTAAATTATTTTTTTGATTATTTCCAGTTGTCGCACATCCGCTAACTAAAAGTAAACCACCAGCTACTAAAGCAGGAGCTACATATCTTGAAAGATTTCTAGGAACATAACTTCTCATTTCCATTATTTTCATACATAAAAAGAACTATTTAAATGTTTCTATTTGTTCCTATTATAAAGTAACAACTAATTAACTTTCTTTCTTCTAAACATAAATAAGTAAACTCCAATTATAGAAATTAACGATAACACTATCTGTTGAATTCCAAAGAAAGGCAATTCAATACTAGGCCTTCCACATGGAACTTCAAACACACCGCTCTGGCAAGTCAAACATGCTAGTTGTCCTGAACTAGTAGAAGTTATATTAATTAACTTAGTCAGTTCACCATTATCACAACTACTATCAACAACTGGAATAGCACTTTCTAAACAACTTCCACCAAAGTTACCTAAATTATCTACTTGAGTTATATTAAAGTTACAAGCAGTTTGATTCCATACACAATTATAATTAACATTACACTCTGGACTCAAACCATTTCTCTGAACAAATGAAGAATATTCAAATTCTTTAGCACTATATGGATCAGATAAGCAATAATCCCTTAGAGTATAATTTGAACAAGTGGTTATAGGATTCTCTGTTCTTTCACACCCATTAGCCCCACAAATTTCTCCAACAGGACAACAGATTCCATCTCCAGAATTTCCACAAGCAATTCCACTTTCCCTTGTATTAGTAATATTTTTTACTCTTCCCAAACTATCAATATTCAATCTCTGATAGCCATTATTTATGCATGTTCCAAGTGTAAAGTTCCTCAAGAAAGTATTCTGCAAACTAACCGTACCAACAGTATAATTAGCAATAAGTTTTATCTGCTTGTCTCCAATTGCCTTAGATCTATCATTAGCTCTATTATAATTAGTATATCCGCTAGCATTTACAATGCCATGTCCTCTAGTCAATATATCTTCGCCAACTCTCTTAATTTTACTCCAAGTAAAATTAATATTAGCGAATTTATCAATAGAAGGATTAGCAGTTACAACAACATTATTACCCGAACATCCAACAGGTACATTAGAAGTTGTTAAAGGACAATTACCTGCTAAACAAGTAACTGTAGGCGAGGTAGGACATACATTTCCAGTACTATTAACAACATAACTTTCATTTCCACTATAGTAAACATTAATATTATCGTCAATAAACTTGAACACCTGCATATTGAATGGAGCATTAATAAAAGTAAATAATCCAGGACCATCAGTAACTAATATTGAAACTTGTCTGTTTTGTTCAGCACATCCAGGAATATTAGCGTTAAGAGTAATTGTCTTCTGCCCAGCTCTAGAAAAGTTCATTAAAAAGCTCTTTTCAGTTTTACTAATTGTAGCTTCATTCTCCCCTTCAATTACCCACTGAACATTTATATTACTTTCACTAATTCTGGTTTGATTGAATTCAATGCTCTTATTTGCAAAATAAATTCCACGATGATTTAATTTACCAGGTCCACTAACTATATCTATATTACAATTCGCTGGTATAACTGTATCTCTATTTTTATTAGTAATTAATTCATCAGAAATTTTATTATAGAAACCATTAACATTAGCAAATGAATAAAATTCTACAAAATCACCTTCACCAAGACCATCACCAGCATCGATATCTGCTTGAGTTATAGTCCAAGAGGCTTTAGCTATTCCATTAGCGTCAACAATTCCAGAAAGATTATTGCTTCCAGTCCTTATAGGATCGTCAGGACCAAGATCATCTTCATAGATCTCAAAATTTACATTTGTACCAATCGTAAAATTAGTTACAGCATATAAGAAAATAGAGTCTCCATTTTTAGCATTGGAAATAAAATTTACCTCACTAGAATCTTTCCAACCCAATCTATTAAATCCAAGAGGTTTTTCAGAACAGCACAATAAATTATCATATGAAGGGAAACTAGAATTAGATATATGTGCGTTTGTTTCTCCAGATAATCTAACAACTATTTTTTCACCACCAGGGTTGCACCTTGCAGTTCTAACTGAACAGGCCATTTCACCATAACAGATTCCAACAGGATAATTTAATCCATAAGGTTTTTCAGCATGAGCATTATCGATAGAACTAATATTCAAAACACTATTTTTACCGTTACACACACGCATATTACTCATAGCATAATCTCTACCAAATATCTGATTATAACATATTTTATAGTTATAACTTTCATTATTCCATAAAGCAACATGAGAATTATTATTTTGATATAAAGAGAAGATAATCTGGTTAGGTGAAGAACAAGTATTAATCTCGGAAGAAGTAGATGAACAATCTAAAGGACAATTAGCAGGAGTTTCTCCCACCTCACATCCATTACTTCCACAGATAGGATTTACTATTGAATTAATTGTATAAGTTAAAATAATTCTTCCTGGAGCGCCCGCAGTAGCAGGCGTTCTATAAACTACTGGTTGAGATTGTAAACTTCCAGCTCCTCCTCCTCCAGGCAGAGATCCAGGAGACCCATGGTTCCCACCATTACCTCCACCAAATACTGCGGAACCAGCACCATTATTACCAGGACAAGTATCTGCAAAACCTGAAGATCCTCCACTTCCCCCTCCTCCACTTCCCCCTCCCCCACAACCAGAAGGACTAGCACCTCCAGCTAAACCTCCATCCCCGCCAGAATAATTGGTAAATCCAGTATTACCTACGGAAGAAAATATACTTCCTCCTGCCCCGCGCCCATTCAAACCAATTCTAGCTCCCCCACCACCTTGAGCAGATATGTCAACACTAAATCCTCTTCTCAGATACGATTCTTCACCATCAATATTAATTCCACCAGAATTACCTACTTTAATTTCATATATTTGTCCAGAAATCGCTGGAACGGTAGTCACAATTAATCCTCCTCCTCCTCCTCCGCTTCCATCTTCATAATTATCTCCTCCACTTCCCCCTCCTCCTCCCCCCCAAATCTTAACACTTATCTCAGTTACACCTGCAGGTACTGTCCAACTATATTGCCCATTTCCATTATTAACTACACCAGTAGAAGAACTCGCACTACTATAATCAAATACGATAGTCTCAGCTGAAACTAAATTCATAATTAATACGAATGAAAAAAATCCAAAAAGAAAAAACATCACCTTATTCATATTTCAGAATGCAGATACAACTTTATAAATATTTATAGATGTAAATTATCTCGCCACAACAGAATGTCAAGATAAAAATTTAATTTTTCTTGCACCAAACAACTTCAACATAAGGAGGCCAACTAGAAGAAGGATCAATAGTTAAGGTGCTGATAGCCGTTCTCCAACTCCCTCCGTCAAGATTAGTTGCAAAACTATCCTGATGAGTATGAGTATGAGTATCAGACCCACCAATACCGCCATATGTTGCAGATCCTTTTGCAACTTTTCCATCCAAACCAGCAAAACGAGTCCAACCAGTAGGACAAGCAACATCAAACATAACTATTGCTCCAGAAGGAATACCTCCTCCAGCAACTTCACCAGCACTATGGCCGAAGATAGATGGATTATTTGTTCCATAAGCATAAACTGCAATCATGCTACCAAGCAATAAAGCAGATGCTAATATAAAAATAAAATATCTTTTCTTTAAATTCACCTCAATCTTCATATTTAAAATAGAAATACAAACTATATAAATATTATCTACATTTTTAATAAATGTGCCAATTAGATTTACCGTAGTCTAAATAAGAAAACTTTAAGCTTCTTTGGCTGGAATTCAGTTCTTGAAGGTGTTGTTGTTATCAACCTTTCAGAAGCACATACATCTATTTTGTCAAGACCTCCTTCACTCAAAGAGCATAATTCATCAGGATTACATATTTTAACTCTATAATCAATTAAAGGATTATTTATTCTAATTCTTAAGAAATTATGTATCGCTAAGTCATCTCTATCAAGCACACTTTCTCTTAAACTATTGTTCTTGCTTATTTCTTCTAATATTCCTTCTGCCTCTTTGCAAAGAGAATCTCCCGAGTTTTCAGCATCTTGAGCATTATTTTTCATTACTACAAAAAGCAAAGCCCCAAGTATTATCAAAACCGCCAAAATAGCTTCTAATATTCTCAAAAATCCTCTCTTATCCATTCTTCTTGAATGGATATTTGAAACCTCAAGATTTTTTAAATCTTGACGGCTTTCAAGGATTTTAGTCCTTGAAGTTTTACTAAATTTCATTTTATTTACCATACACTCACCTTAAAGTCTGAGAAAACAATTCTTCCATCTTCTTTTAATATTTCTTTTCTTTCATTTTTAGTAAACAATTGTACTTGTTTTGGTATTTCTTTATTAGTTTCAATAAATTCTGTTTCTGAAAACTTTACTCCGAAGCCAAACTCAAATCCCCTACTCACACCCAGTCTACTCTTTAATCTATTATAATCTAAATTATATTCCCTAATTAAATCACGCAACATTTTTTCCGAAGTTAAAGTATTTCTATTACTACTCGCAATTTCATAATTAGAAGGATTATGCACAGGAGAATCAGAAAACTGTGTGTAATTATTCAATATACTTTTACTTATTCTTAAATTAATTATATCTTCACTATCACTAATATTTAGATAAATAATATTACTAATCAGTTTTAAAGATAATTTATTTTCAGAAAAATCATAAGCAGCAACGTTTTCATCAAGATTAAAATCAACATCTAGATCAATAGCAATTATTTCTACTTGGCTAGGTAAAGAAGTTCGGTTAACTTTTATAGAATAAGTCTTAAATTCATCTTTAGCATTGTCTATTATAACATTATAGATATAATCGATACTCTCTGACTTTTCACGTTGGCTAAATTGTCCAGCAAAGAAATAAATTGCGAATAAAACTGCCCCTATAAATATCAAAAAAGCTAATACCATCTCTACATTACTGATTCCTCTCTTTTCCATTTAATATAACCCCCAACTAAATTTATATAGCTTCTGTTCCCCATAAATAATAATCTAACTCTGCAATATGGAAGAAGAATTAATAAAATCTTTATGCTTTTCAGTAAAAGAAAAGAAAGAATTGTCCGGTTTAGCAAATTCAATTGTACAAGAAGCAATAATTTCATATTTTGATAAGAATAAAGTAAGTAAGAAAGATTTATCTGAAAAAGAAAAAAAGCTAATTATAAAGGAAGTTAGAGGCAATTTAAGAAAGATGTCTGGAAGATTCCAAAATACCTCTAGTCTTCAGCAAGAGTTATTAGAATCTGGAAAGATAGAAGACTTGCTAAAGACACATTCATCAGCAGAAGAAAGGATTTCAGATTATTCTTTTTTAAAAGATAAAATTGCCTCATTACATGTTAAATCTATCTTAGATTTAGGTTGCGGTCTTAATCCAATTGCCATTGCTAGCAAAGGAATAAAATACTATGCAACGGATATAAATCAAAATGATTTAGATTTAGTTAAAGAATACTTTAATATGAATAATATTTCTGGAGAAGCTTTTTTATACGACTTAAGAAATCTCAATTCTCCCCTTCCTAAAGTAGATTTATGTCTAATACTGAAGGTTTTCGATGTTCTTGAAGAGAGAGGGCATAAACTTGCAGAGAAGATTATAAAATTCATCCAATGCAAATATCTATTAGTGAGTTTTTCAACAAAAACTCTCTCAGGAAAACCCATGAACCATCCTCAAAGAGGATGGATAGAGCAACTGTTAAAACGTTTAAATTATAGCTACGAGTCATTTAAAACAAAAAATGAGATTTTTTACCTTATCAAAAAAACGAATAGTTTTTTGGATGCAGGAAACTATCCGTTAGTTTCCTGACCAGAAAATCTACTGATTTTCTGTGCTCAAGATTCGACACTTAAGAATCTTGACATTAAAAGATTAGACTTTGAATAGATGTATTCCGCTAGTTATAAGGAACGCAGATATCATCATTATAAATGAGTGTTTTATTCCAGCTTTCAAATTTCCTTCCGTTAATTTTCCAATTGCAAAACCACAGAAAAATCCTTGAGCAAGAAGCAAAGATAAGAACAAACTAGCGAGATTATCTTTAGAGAAAACTGGAGTTTGTAAAGCTCCTTCTGCTAGAGTAAGTGAGTTAGTTGAAAGTCCTTTCAATGAGCTTACCTGTGCGGCAAGAGGCAATATCTGGAACTCCATCATCAACATAATTCCAATAAATATAAAGTAAATAATATATCCTTGGACTACTAAACTTGAAACAGCCGTTTTTCTTTCAATTTTAAGTTTTTCAATTTGAGAAATAGATTCAGCCACCGAGTCAAGAATATAATCTATTTCGCCTCCAGCTCTTTCTGCTTCACTTATTAAAGTAACTGCTCTACTTATAACTGGATTATTAATGTCTCGAGCAAAATTTTCAAAAGCTCTATGCACCGGGATTCCAAGGCCTATTTGATTTCCAAGTTTTTCAATATGAGGAGTAAGTGCACCATATTTCTTTCTAGCCATATTAATAATGCTCTTGCTTACCGGAGTACCAATATTTACACTTTCAGCAAGGTTTCTTGAGAATTCAAGAAACATCTCATTTAATTCTTGTTCTTTCTTACCTTCATTTACAACTCCAACTATGAAAGGAAAAGCCATAGTTGCGATACCTAGCCCAATTAAGAAAATAAATAGATTTTTTTCTACCTCAGTGTAAAAGAATATTAAGCTAACTAAGACTAATATTCCTCCAAAGATAATTCCAATCCAATGCATTTTTTGAAGTTCCATTTTAGTATGCGGGTTGTTTTAGGTGGATTATACCTAAAAATACCAAATTGACTAACCCTACTAGTAATATTAATACTACTGTTCCAAGCTGAGGACTTATTCCTATATTAAAGTCACCAACAGATAATAATATGAATATCAAAAGAAGAATCATAGGTGCAGCAATTACTACTGTAATATAAATATCCATAAATGTTTCAGCCGTTTTAGTAAATTTTTCTCTTTCAAGTCTATAAGTTAATAATAATGTTTCAGCTCTTTTCTCAAAGAAGGTTTGTAACGCTCCGCCAGAACTTATATTTGTTGAAAGTCCAAGAAGTAATTCTGCCAACTTAGCACTAGGAGTATTTCTTGATACGTTATTTAAAGCAGTAACTAAGTCATATCCATAAATATTTATTTGATTTAATATTTTTCTTATCTCCTTTGCCAGATTAGGATATTCTTTACTAAGGCCAATTATCTTAAAAATACTACTAGGTTCTATTCCAGAGCCAGATATCGCACTCATATGAATAACTGCAAAGGGCAATTCTTGATCTATCTTCCCTTCCAGAGAATCTTTTTCAGTAGAAGGATAAAAATAAAGAATGAAGTAAGTCGCGACTGGAATTAAAAAAATAATTGCAAGACTTATAATTATTCTCTGAGTAATTGCTCCAGTATACATGTAAAAGAATACGGCACCACCTATAATTGAGAATACGCTTGCTATTAATGTTGTAAGAAATATAAGAGATATATAGCTTTCCAAAAGAATCTCTATATTAGCTTTTCTAAGAAATCTATTAAGATCTTTAAATCCACCATCTTTAGTCATTTTTCTAACATAGTTAAAAAATATTTTATTTGCAAACTTGATATAGCCTCTAGATTTTTGGAAACCAGCAGTATCTTCCACTTCTTTTTTAACTATATGTCTTAAGTTAGATATATATTTTTCAGAAATACTTAGCTCGTTAAGAAACTTTTCTTTATCTCCTTTATTTAAAACAACAGATTTTTCACCACCACCATTAATTTTAATATTAATTTTTTCAAGATTAGTATTAATTTCTTTTTCATTTAATTTTTTAGCAACAGAGATATTCTTTAATATATTCGGGATAGCAGAGTTGACTATCCTCATTCTATTAACTAAAGATTCATTTACTTCAAATAAAAGCCTTCTTTCAGATGAATTGGTATTTTCAATTCTTTGATTATATGTAGATATCTCCCTAAGAATGTCAATTTCAGTATCTATATTTTTTATTAGTTCTTCGATCATATTAAAGAGTTAATTTGTGAATATAAGTTAAGAATCTCCTGTTTTAAGCTAGCTACCTTCTCAGCATCTTTTTTCCCTACCGCTTCTTCCAATTTTTCAGCATCTTCTTTCATAACACTAAGTAAATGGGCGACAGAGTTTATGTAATCTTTATTCATAATAAAAAAAAGGATATATTCTTTAAATACCTTTCATTAATACTACTCTTGTATTTTAAACCTACTAAGAATCTCTATTGGATTCTTATAGTACTCATTTACAATCTTACCCACCTCATTAAACTCAAAAATCTTTCGTTTATAGAGTTCATATATAAGTTTGGTTCTAGTATCAAATTCTTTTTGTAGTTTTTCAAGACTTATTCCATTTTTAGCAGATATTTTCTCAAATATCTTGCTCTGTTTTTTAAAGAAGAATTTATCACTTATCGGATCCCATTTCATAGGAGTATTAATCAAAGCAGTGCCATCATTATTAACATTTACAATTTCTACAACTTCTCTCAATCTTCTAGTCTCTTGTTTGTTAACAACAACATGAGACATAATAACTACGCAATCTAAAGAGTTAACTAAACTCGGAGAAAGTTCTATTGGTGGAGTTTGTAATCTTCTAATTAAAGTATCAACAGAATCCGCGTGCATTGTACTCAAAGAAGGGTGTCCAGAAGCCATTCCTTGGAAAAGAACAGAGGCTTCTTTACCTCTAACTTCTCCAACTATCAAATAATCAGGCATCTGTCTAAATGAACTTTTAAGTAAATCAAATAAATCAACTTCACCCACTTTCCCAATTCCAATGCTTGGTCTTGCAACTGCAGGAAGCCAATTCTCCCTAGGTAAATTTATTTCCCTAGTATCTTCAATACTTACTACTCTCGCTTCAGGAGGTATGAAAAAGGCTAACGCATTAAGAAGAGTGGTTTTACCAGAGCCAGTTCCTCCAGCAACTAATATATTTGATTTATACTGCATTAATATCCAAAAATAAGCTAACATCTCCGGACTTAATGTATTATATGTAATTAATTGGATGGGTGTCCAAGGAGTTTTAGTGAATTTTCTTATTGTGAAAGTTGGACCCTTACTAGTTACGTCTTTAGTATAACTTGCATTAACTCTACTTCCATCGGGTAAACTTCCATCAAGCAAGGGCTGAGCATATGAAATATATCTTCCAGTTCTCTGAGCCAATTTTTCAACAAAACTAGCTAATTCATCAATATCTTTAAAGACCAGATTAGTTCTAAGGTTTCTATAGCTTCTATGGATAACATAAACGGGGCTATTAACTCCATTACATTCTATATCTTCTATAAAATAATCTCTCAGTAATGGATCAACCATATTCAACCCAATAAAATCTCTAAATAAATAATAAAAAAGCTTATTATATGAATCATCAGATATTTTAATATTCAACTCTTCTATGAGCAGCCTTGCAGTTTTATCAACATAAATGGTAGTCGCTTCTACTGATTTTTCAACAGCAACATTAACATTTATCAGTTCATACATTGCTTTCTCCAATTCAGATAGAATATTTTTTTCATTTTCATCTAAAACAGGTTCTTCAAGGTCATATGCAAGTTCATTTATTTCTTTATTCCAATATATATGTGCAGAAGCATAAGGAGGCATAAGCATATACCTAACATCAATTTTAGTCTTATCTTCATTTTTAGGTAGAACTGGAATTATTGGATTCAGATTAATCTGCGACATTTTAGTTAAAAACACTAGCAATATATAAAACTTCTCTCTACCCCAATTTTATATCAATTTTTATCGGATTACCATTCTGACTTCCTAAGTTACTTAAGAAAAATTTATAAGATACTGCTGATTTTGTTATTTTTTGTTCAACATCAGCACCGTTGTAAGTAATATTAGCATAATTAGTATAATTTAATTCAAGCTTAACACTTGAAGCACCCTCTTTACCAAAAGATAATATTTTAACTCTTCCATCTTCAATAGAAACATCTGGCTGTGAATAATAATCCTTTAAATCATCTATCTGGAAATAAATTTTATCATTTCTCCCATCTATAAATAATTCTCCTTCTTTAAAGCTTAATTCATAGCTTCTAATATTATCCGGGCCACTTGAGACAACACTACTTATTGTCTGATCTAATGTTTTAAGAGAGCTGATAGTCTGTTCAATAAGTATTTTTTCTTGCGTTTTAGTAATCTTGGGAAGAGTAAAAGCAAGAATCATACCTATCAAAGCCAATCCTATCAAAGTATAAAGTACCGTTTCAATCCAAATCTGTCCTTTCTTTCTACTAGCCATTTATCTACACGCTCCTAAACTTCCCTGATCATTCGGAGTTTCACAGGTCCTTCCAGATTTAAGTAATGTATATATTTCTACTCTATCAAAAGTCTGACTAACATTATATGCATAACTCCGTATCTCTCCAGTCTTAGGAACCTTAAAATTTCCAGGGTCTATCATAAAGAATGTTGCCTCTCTAGTTTTCCCATCTTTTACTTCTAAAGGAGTGGTAATCGCTCCATTATATAAAACTAATTTCAACCCACTAACTTTATCCTCAAGATCTTTTTGCCCTTCGGCTTTAACAGAGATAACATAACCTATTCCATTTTTCTTACAATTATATCCAAAGCTATTATCTAACACAAAATATCTTTGATAATCTAAACACTCTCCACTTTTTTGTAAATTATTTTTAACAAAAGGCACAACAAACTGTGCGATAATCACTAAAGCAACGATTGTAAGTGCTACTAAAACAACACTCGCAATTACATTAGAAATACCTTTTTTATTTATCATATTTATTTTAAGCTTCAACTTTAATATTCAATTCAGCTTTATCACAAACATGAGGTGCTCTCTGCCCTTTTTGCTTACCATAGATAATCGGAGTTGCTAGAATCTCATCTCCTGCTGAAACACTATCCAATGTGAATGCATCTGATTCGCCTTCTATTAGTGTTTTCGTACCTTCGATGATTCCCAAGCTTTCAACACTTCCAGCAGTTTTCTTCTTTATTTCAAAACTCTGTATAGGAACTTTGCCTCTGTTAACTATGTGTAATTGTCCACCATAAGCTTCTGCAGCGAAATTAATATCTTCACAAGCATTTTCTATAGGTTCACCAAACTTCTGGTTTTTTTCTTTCAATAAACTACTAGCCCATATGAATATCAAAGCAGCAAGCACCAATGCTAATGAAATAAGTAATGCAGTAGCAATCGCAGGTGACAACCCCTTTTTATTCATCCAGCATGAAACATTTCATTCTTTAAAAACTTAATTGGTTAAATTGTTTTTGTTAATGTGTCAAGATTCTATAAATCTTGAGCATGCTCAAGAATCATCCTTTAAGATGATTATTGACATACTCATAAGCAGAATAAGCGGCAGTGCAACCTTCAGCTACACCAGTTATAGCCTGTTTAAATGGTTTATCAGCACAGTCTCCTGCACCAAATACTCCAGGTAAATTAGTCTCAGAAGTCTTATGGTCTAGTATTATCTCACCTTTCTTATCGAGATTTACACCTAAATTCTTAGCTAAATCAGTAAGAGCGATATGTCCAATAGCAATGAATAATCCCTGCAAGGCAAGTTCTTTACTTCCATTAAATTCTCTATCTAATATAACTTTTTCAATAAATTTACTGCCTTTAATTTCTTTAACATTAGCATTATTAATTATCTCAATCTTTCCAATTTTAACTTTATCATAAACTCTCTTTAGATTAATTGGCTCTGGCCTTATCTCCTGACCTCTATAAATAATATAAACTTTTTTTGCATGTTCTGCTAGAACTAAAGCATCTTTAGCAGCACTATCGCTCCCTCCAACAAGGCCCACTATCTTGTTTTTGAATAAAGGAGCATCACACAAAGCACAATAAGCAACTCCTTTATTTTCAAACTCATTACTTCCAGGAACTTCCAGTTTCCTCCATTTTGTCCCAGTTGCAAATAGAATTGTTTTACCAATATATTCATTATTTTCAGTTTTTACAGAAAAATCTTTCTTTATTTTTTCTACATCTATAACTTTCTCTTCAAGAATAGTTACAAGCTCATAGCTTTTAGCATGTTTCTCAATTGCTTCAGCAAGTTCACTCCCACTTAATTTAATGAAACCTGGATAGTTTTCAACAATATTAGTTGTTGTAATGACTCCACCAATGGATAACTCACTACTATGAGTATAACCTAAACATAATGTTTTTAATCCAAGTCTTGCACCATACATAGCAGCAGCCAAGCCAGCTACTCCAGCACCAATTATTATAAAATCATATTTTTCATTTTTATCTTTCATCAGAATTCAGAATTAATATATTATTTAAATCTATTTTTTAGCCAATAATCTTCTTAACTTGTCCTTATCATACCCCAAAACTATCTTTCCACCAATATCGATAACTGGAAATCCCTCCTGTCCAGATATCTTTATCATGATTTTTTCAGCCTTTTTACTCTTTTCAATATCGATATCATTGAATTTAATCTTATGTTCTTTTAAGAATTCCCTTGTTTTAACACACCAAATACAAGTTTTAGTCCCATAGACTGTAACTTTCATATATATAATAATCAAAATACTTATATAAATCATTTGTTAGACATTACAATGGATAAAAATCTTGAGAAATATTTACAAGAGCATAAAATAATCTACAAAGAGCACAAACATCAGCCAGTTTTCAGAGTAGAAGAATCAAAATCTCTAAAGGAGAGTATTCCTGCAATGCACACTAAATGCCTTTTTCTAAAAGATGAAAATGATAATTTTTATCTAATATGCATGAACGCATTCAAAAGATTAGATATGAATACCATAAAAGACAAGTTTAATATAAATAAATTAAAATTCGCTTCACCTGAAGAATTAAAAGCACAATTAAATGTTAAACCTGGTTCAGTTTCTATATTCACAATGATTTATGCAAAAAATATCAATTTAGTTATTGATGAAGACATTTGGCTGGCAAAATCATCCGGTTTTCATCCAAACATCAATACATCTACACTCGAAATAAATAATGCTTCATTGAAAAAATACATAGATAGTTTAAATTGCAGTCCATTAATAATAAAATTATAAAATGCACAAAAAACACGCAATAATATTAGCATTTTTATTAACTCTTCTTCTTTCAAATACAGTATTTTTATTCTCGCAATCAGACAAATATGAAATTACATCAATCACAGTTGCGAGAGTTATAGATGGAGATACTTTGGTAACTTCAGAAGGGGAGACAGTTAGATTAGCAAATATAAATTCACCAGAAAAAGACTCAGAATCTTCTAAGGTTTCAAAAGACTACCTTTCATCTTTCATAAATAAATCATTATATTTAGATAAAATAAAACTAGAAAAGTATGGAAGAACTCTAGGAAGATTATACACCCAAGATAATCTTTATGTTAATCTAGAACTCATAAACTTAGGTCTAGCTTCAAAATTTCTTGTTGACGACTCAGAATTAAAAGATTTTGATAAAGCAGAAGAAAAAGCAGTAGAAAATCAATTAGGGATATGGAAAGAATCTAAATATAAATATTGTATCTCTATAGAAATATATCCTAAAGAAGAAATCTTGAAAATAGAAAATTCATGCGCTTCTGTTGATTTGTCTGGTTGGATTATAAAAGACGAGAGTAGAAAACAATATAAATTTAACACAATTATCAAAAATAGGCTATCCCTACACTCATCAATTGGAAATGATAACTCAACAGATATCTTCTGGAATGAAAAGACAGATATTTGGAATAATGACCGAGACACTTTATATCTATTCGATAAAGAAGGAAATCTCGCATTTCATAAGTCTTACGGTTATTAGTCTAATCATTATAATTCTTCAAGTCCATTTATCTTCATCAATTTCAATAAATGAGATCGAGTTAAATCCTGCTGATTCAGATGCTGGAAATGAATGGATTGAATTATATTCAGAAAATCTATCTAACTTAGATGGATTTTATCTTGAAAACGAAGATGGTGATATTTTTAATTTAAATGGAACGATAGAAGGTTATTTAGTAATAAATTTTCAAAAGCAATGGCTTGATAATTCAAAAGTCATAATTTATCTAAAACAGAAAAACAACACCATAATTCAAACTCCTGAATTATCAGACTCAAAGAATAATAATCTAACTTTTAGCAAATGTCCAGATTCATTTATACTCTCAGAATCATCAAAAGGCAAGGATAATATCTGTCAGTCTGAAAAAATAATCTCTTCCAAACAAAATCAAGATAATCTCTCCCAGATTATAACCAACGATAAGATATTTCTCAATAATAAAGAAAATCAAACTATCCTATCTAAAGATGCAAAAATAAGGTTATATTTATCATATTTCTTCGCATTTTTATCTTTAATACTAATTATACTCATCATCCTAAGGAAGCTTTAAAAACTAATAATTCCAGTTTAGAAAATGGAAGCTTTGAAAGTTCATACTATCTTAGAAGTCTTAGGAAGACCTGCAGAAAATGTAACTGATGCATTAAAAATTATAGTAGATAAAATGAAGGCAGAAAAAGAGCTAAAAGTTGTATCTTATAATATTCATGAACCAGTACCAGTAAAAGACTCACAAGACTTATTCACTTCATTCGTAGAAGTTGAGTTAGAGCTTCCTTCTTTGAACCATCTATTTAGCTTCTTATTCGTTTATATGCCTGCGAACATAGAAATAAGCTATCCTGAAAAGATAAATATTTCAAATCAAGATTTAAATCAGATGACTAATCAACTTATGCACAGAATGCATCAATATGATGCCATAGCTAAGAATGCTCTTTCAGAGAAAGATTTTCTTATGAAGAAACTATATGAAGTGGCGCCTCATTTATTCAAACAGAATCCTAATACTAACCAAGTAATTGATCAGAGTAAAGAACAGAAAAAAGAATCAAAGAAGCCTAAATCAAAGAAGAAAAAGAAATAAAATTAAGGTAGATCTTTTCTAGGAGTTTTTTCTTCTACAATGCCTGCAGCTTTCATTTTCGATAATCTACTTGGACCAAGTTTTTCAGTAATTTCATCATTACCTTCTTTCTTAGCTTTTTTAAATCTATAAATAAGATATCCTAATATCAAAAATATTCCTAATGCCAATACATACCCTATTATCTCAGAAGTATTGCCTTCCTCTTCAACAGCTACTGCTTGACATACCCCTAAACAACAAAGTCCATCTAATCCTTCTTTTTCTTCTCCAGAACAACTTTCTCCAGATATACATTTAACTCCTGCCAGTTCAGAACAGAAATACTGAAATCCTTCACTATTATTAGTGTTTATAGGAATTACATTTTCACTTAGTGTTATTTCAACAGGCAAAATAACACTAGAATTATCAAATATAATTTCAACTTGGTTTTTTATATTTTTGTCAACGGCTTTTTTGAATGTTAGATTGAAATTAAATATCCCTTGTTTATCAAGGTTAAATGATTGATCAGGAGTAATAAAAAATATTTCCTTATCATATTTTATTTTAATATTTTGATAAGCTTTATCATCAGTATTTCTAACTTTGATCAAGTAAACCGGCCTATCTCCAAGAGAAACATCTCTTTTTATACTAACTGGCTCAAAATAAATACCTTTCTTTTTAGTAATAGTATTTTTATCATCAATGTCTAAGTTTAATGGAACGCTATATTTACCGATCCTTATAGAAGTAAACAAATCTTCTTTAATTGTATTAGTTAAAAAAGTAAACTTATTATTACCTGGTTTAATTATAAGATTATTTTCGTAAGGGAAATTAACTAATATGCTTATCTCATTATCTAGATAAGAATTTATCTCAACTTCAAAATCTCCTTTAGCAGTAATAATTCCAGGTTTAATGCTATAATCAGTTAGATTTTCAAGAACATTAAAATTCTGAGTATAATTTATCATACTATTCTGTCCATTAACCGTAGTTTCTAAGTTATTTATCAATAGCGTATATGTCTCGTTTTTATCAGGTGCAATTGCCCAGATAAAGTGTTTATCTTCTAAATTCAATACACCATAATCTAAAGGAACTCCAACATTTTTTCTCTTAAATTCAATATCTTCCACATTTATAGGACTCAATATATTTCCTTTCACTTCAATAATAATATTTTCTTTCTTATCATAATTCTCTTTTAATGTGGTACTAATAGCACTGACAAATGATATTGATAGAATCAAAAAAAGAAAAGCAAAAATACCTATTTTTTTCATATTTTCTCTAAACAAATTACTTATATAAATATAATCTTTCTTGAGTCTATTCACTCATTTCTTTCAATTTTCTAAGTGTTTCACTCATTTCTTTATCAACAGTATTTCCTAATCTTTGTAATGGTCTGACTGGTGCTCTCTGTGGAGGCATGCTTCTTGGAGGAGAACCAAATCTTGGTCCAGTTAGAGGTCTTGGTCCAGGACCTGCAGGCCTACCAGCATTATTACTTGGCCCAGGTCGACTAACACTTTCACTCTTTACATCATTTTTAAATTTAAACAAGAACAATCTTAATTTATCTTTAAAGACAATTCCTAATATAACTAACAAGACTAATACTACAAGAACCCATATCCACCAATTACTTCCGCTACTTTCTTTGAATACAACACAGCACACCCCTCCCGAGCTTCCACAACTATCACTCGTAGCTACCTCTCCATCTCCACACTCGCTCTTACATAAAGCATCAGTAGCCAATTCACATACATTACTTGTTATTGCAACACAACTTCCAACACAGCAAGCACCTTCTTTGCTTTCAACATTCTTCCCATTACATTCCTGACTTAAAGTGCAGACATTTCCATTTTGTGAACTGCAACTCGCTTTTTCTATTTTAATTGAACAACACTTTCCAACGCCAACACACTGGAAATTATCTAATACATTTCCACCAGCATTTTGACAATCTCCAATTCTCTCACATGAAAATCCAGCTTCTTGACAAAGAGCATCGCTTCCCCCACTTCCCCCAGATTTTATAGTATTTTTAGGCCAACCGCTATAAAGTATAAATGCAGTATCTCTTACATTATTATTATTCCAACAACCCTCTTTAGTCTGAATTCCAGCAAGATAACCTTGGGTTGAAGCAATCTCAGATTTTGAAGAACTACTTCCAATTCCAAGCATCCCCACACTAGTATCATAAAATCTATTATTCAAACTATTATCAGCTTCCCAATAAAGTCCCTGCTTTCTATTTTGTATTAATATATTATAATAATCATCATTTCCAGTCAATATTAGAAGAAAAGCTTCAGGCATATATCTTTTATAATCATTAATTAAAGCTGTTAAATAAGGAAGAGTCCTAGTAGCATTATTTCTAGCATTTAATTTATTTAAAGCAAGGGTAGTCCATAAAGTTCCCTCAAAGTCACAATTAGTTCCAGTTGTAAAGCATTGCGCATCAACTTTTTCACTTGTAGTTCCAAGAGAAGAAGCAGAATGTGTATCAGGCAATACAAAACAAGTCAAGTTATTTTCATCAAGGCAATCAGCACCATTTCCTAAATCTCTTTGATAAATTAAAGTTGAAATAAAACTTTCTTTACAACTAACTTCAAACGTTCTATCTAAACAAGTATTCCTTACTTTAAGTAAATATCCAGAACTACTTACACTTAAACACGGACCAGAACTTCCCGTTATTTTCTGGTCAGCATCAATATTTATTTTATAATTTCCAGCATCATATTTCAAAGTACATTCACTAGCTTTTTGATTTTCAATTCCAACTTCAAGATACCATGCTAAATCAATAGCATTTTTTGACTTGGAAAGCAACCAGCTCTTTATACCATCAGTGTTCTTTCCCATTGATTGATAAGCCAAAGCAACTTGCGCAGTTTCTTTTAATTTACATCCATTCTTAGGCCAGCAGTTTTCACTAGCACTCTTTCCATTATCAATAACTTTAGAGACATTTCCATAATTTCCAATAGCCAGAGCACTAAATATTGCCTCTTCAAGCGATAATTCTCTTTTATCATCTATCTGTTCCTTCAAACAAGCGTATGCTTTATCGGCAGCACTATTTACATTAACACCACTTCCACTCGCTATAACTCCTCCAGAATTTCCAGAATTATTAGCTTGCGCATGAACTCCCATGATCAATAACATAAATGAGACAAAAATACCAATCAGGAGAAATCCTCTTTTCATACTTTTCAGATGCTTTACTTCTTTAAAAATCTTCCCGAGAAGATTTTTATTTACTATATTTTATCTGTCTAATCGTGAGACTTAGAAATAATATCATCCCTACTACAAACCAGAGCTCACTAAAGCTACCTACTTCAAACAATTTTTCCCGGGCAATAGCAAAACCAGTCAAACTCGGATATAAACTTCCAATCAATGAGAACATAAGCGAGCCTAAAGCACCCAAAATCAAAAATCTCTCTTCCAATTTCTTCTTATCCCCTCTATAGGATACTTCTACTTTTCTATCAGCATTATCAAAGTTAAAACTCACAGCTTCACAATTATCTAGTTCAGCCTTACCAAAATTCCTATTTAAGAATCCAACCATCTGGTCCTGATGTCCAAATGCTAAAACTTTAATATGATCTGCAGCTCCACTCTCTTGATGTCTTTTAGAATAATTTCCAAATGTGTTTATTAAAACACCAAGTTTTTCTTTTTCTATTTGTTCAGAAGTTCTAACTTCAGGGAATAATTTCTTAACTTCATCTCCATAAGCGACCAAGTTAGCACCATAACTTCCCTTATTATCTCTATCAACTATGGCTAAAGCTTGTTGATATTTTGCTCTTACTTCAGGAGCAAGTTTATCAGAATTGACTTTGAATCTTTTATCAGCAGGCATGAAAACATTATCTGCTACTAAGTTCTTTGAATTTATAGATAATTTGCTCGAAGTCCTTACACCTCCTCCCGTAATCCTATAACCTATATCATTCTCCTGTTTAGGCACAGAGATGATTGTAAATCCTCGGCTAATAGCCTCATCTTTGTAAACTTTCGCAGTTTCTAAAGCTCTAACTTCATTACTTGCAAGCATATACAACTTATCTTTTTTAGGATCCAGATTATCAAAATATTTTCTAGCAGATGCTTGAGCTATTTTAATTCCATCAGGAGTTAAATCTCTTTCCACTTGCCTCTCAGGATTAAAAGGAGCAGTAGGATCATCACTCATCATTATGCCTGCATATGTGGGATACCCTGCCTTACTATGTCTAATATAATCTGCAGAAAAACTTCCCCTTTTATTTTCAGCCATTATTTAATTTGTTTTATCAAGTTTATTAATCTTTATTCTTTTGGAGTATTCTTACAATTCCTTTATCAGCATCAACTTCAACTAAATCACCATCTTTAAGAACTTTAGTTGCAATTTTAGTTCCAATAATACAGGGTTTACCAAATTCACGAGACATGATCGCTGCGTGTGAAAGAAGACCTCCTTCATCTGTGATTATTGCAGCCGCTCTTTTCATAGCCCGAACATAATCGGGGCTAGTCATAGAACAAACCAAAATCTCGCCTTCTTTTAATCGATACGAGTCTTTTGGGAGAAGAGCAAGTTTTATTTTACCACGAACAAATCCTTTTGAGGCAGACTGTCCTTTAAATTCAGAAATATTAACATTTTGTTTTTGATTTGATTCCTCAATCCATTTACTTAATTCAATGCCCTTCTCACCAAATTCGGCAAATATCTCTCCATTTAAACAAGCAAATATCTGACCAATTTTTCTTTTTTCAAAATCAATTTTTTCTACTCCTTTTTTGCTTAGACCTAATTTTATTTCATTAGAAGTCATAAATATAATATTTCCACTTTTTATTCCAATACTCCCTTCTATTTTTTTAAGAAAAGGAGCAAATTTAGAGCCAGCCCTATGGGCTTCATCAACACTCGCTGTCAAAACCCAACCCAACTCCCTAGCAAGTTCAATATCCTTAATCAAGGCTATATCATTATTAATAATCTGCATTAATTTTTTTAATTTTCTGGCATTTTCCATCTGCATCTTAATTTTAATTTCAAAATCAACTTTGAAATTATTTTTCATAGCCTCTTTGATATTTTTTATCAAAATCTTTTCATTTGTAGGGCTAATAGGTAGAAAATAGAAAGTTGGAAAAAAGGAAAATCTCTTAAGATAAATCTGCATTTTTTCTTTAAACTCTTTATCTTTTTCAAAACTCACATCTTTTTCAGCTATTTTTAGTAATTCAAAAAATAATTCCTGTTCTTCTTGAAAAGCAGCTTTTTTTATAGGAAATATAAGAATTCTAAGAGCTTCGTCAAAATCCGTTATTTTTTCTATCTCTTTTTTATATTTATTTAACTTATTCTTTACTTTATCTGTCAAGATATTCTCTTCTGACAGATACCATGGAATATAAAACCAAGGCATTGCTTCTAGATAACCTTGTTCAAATTTTTCCCATAAATCAGTCAGTTCACCATCATTCATAGGCATTTTTATTTTTGAATTAAGCTCATTCATTACTTTATCCAGATTCTGCATTTTCAATAGACTATTTTTAAAAACATATTCTAAATATAGATGATCTTCACTGGCTTTTCTTAAAAGATTAAGCACTTTAGCTTTCTTAGCCTTTTTTACATATCCTTTATCAAAATTAGTAAATATATAATCATACGGTTCTACATCTAATTTAATTTCTGTCTTGAAGTTATTATAAAGCCCTCTACAATGCAAATCAGCCATTAAAATACAATTTTTATTTCTCTGGAGAAATTCAAACTCCCATTCTTTTAAATTAATTTCTGCTTTTGTAAGCTTTTTCATTTATCTCTTTCCTTTAATATCCTAACTATCCCTTTATCAGCATCAACTTCAACTAAATCACCATCTTTTATTATCTTACTGGCATTCTTAATATTCATAATACATGGTTTTTTTAGTTCTCTAGAGGTAACGGCTGCGTGACTCGTTAAGCCACCCTCTTCAGTTATTATGCCTTCAGCAAGATGCATAGCAGTCAAATAATCTGGCGTGGTCCAGATACTTATTAAGATATCTCCTTTTCTTATCTTATTAAGCTTAGATTTATCAGTAATTATTTTCGCAGGTCCTCTAGCATATCCTCCACACGCAGTTACACCCTTAAACTCTGTTTGATTAACAATTTTATCTTCAACCATTTTCTTTATTTTATCAATTTCTTTTTCATCATATATTAAAGCAACTTTATTTTTCTGCATGCTCATAACAAATCTTTTTTCTGCCCTCAACTTAAGACTTTTTTTATCCGGAATTATTTTTTTTAAGATAATATCACTTATTTCTTCTAAAGTCAGATTTGTAGTTTCTTTTATATTAAGATTATTTTCTTTAGCTAATTTCCTAAAGAAATGCACAACATAAGATTGTGCTCTTCTCCAATAATCTACTCTATCTGTTTTAATAAATGCATATTCATGCATAAGATGAACTTGCTCTTTGATTTTTTTATCATTAACAGTACTTAAAAAATTGTTAAAATCCTCTTTATTCTTTTCTATTTCTTCAAAAACTTTATCAACTTTTTCTTTAGATAAGTTCTTCTTTAATTCTTTAAAGTAATTTAAATCATACTCCTCTTCTTGATAATTATAGAGATTCATCCACCCATATTCCTTTTTTACTTCTTCTAAACTCTTTTCAAATAATGCCCTTTGCATTTTCTGATAAGTAAGGGGCTTACCAGGAGAAGTGATGAGGACCATTTTATCTTTGAATAAAGCCTCAAGCCTCGGGACGATAATTTCTTCAGCAGCAAAAGTAGCTATGAAATACACACTATATTCGGTAACATAGTTAAAATATTCTTCGTAAGCTTTCAATAAGTCTTTCGGTGAAGAATTTAAATTTTTAAAAACATTTTTAGCTTTTTCTATAAATATTTCACCAGCCTTATTATAATCTACTAGATGCTTTTCAGGATTAACCATAACTTCAGACATGATTTTATCTAAAAGCTTAAAGTAAGATTCTTTTTCAACATAATAATCTGATTTTTCCAGGTCAACAGGGATTACATAGAACTGTTTTAAACCATTCAGAGTCATATAGAATGCAACTGGAGTCTCTCTTTGAACTGCACTTGGACGCGTAGCCCATTTAATAAACTTCATTAAAAATAACAATACATTCAACTTTTATACTTTTCTTTATCTCTTATTCCTCACATTCCTAATCATATCAACCAAAGGATTCTTTGTCTCTGGTTTTTTATCAAGAAGCATTAAATCTTTGTAGAAACTATCATTAGCATAATTAGGGGGAAGTATTTTTCTCTTTTGTTTCAAATGCCACTCAATCTGACTTCTTATGTATCCTTCTTTTAATGGAATAGGATTCCTCTTATTCCATTCCCTACACAATTCATTAATTTGTTCAGGAGTATAATTAATACATCTCAAGAAAGTTATTAAAATAAATAATCCTCTTTTTTTACCATCTTCCAATCCTTTTAGCAGTTTTTTAATAGGCTCTGGGAAATCTTTTTCATTTACATTCTCAAACTTAAATTCTTCATACTCTTTGTCTTTTTTATCTTTTTCAAAACTCTTTCCCTGAAATCTATTATTATTTGATTTTTCTTCTTCGGCATCTTTAGCTTTTTTCCAGTGTAAGGCATCTTTCAAAAGCCTTCCAGCTTCATTTTCGAAATTACTTGGAAGAAAATTTCTTATATTTATCTTCATAGGATCTGCATCTTTCGGGTTAAAACTACTCAGTTCTTCTTTAGTTAATACAACTGACGCAAGAGAAGTCTTCTCATGCAAAGAATAAGGCATTCTGAATAAATGTCTCGGAGCTACAAGAACTAAATCAAACCCTCCTGAATTATGAATATTCTCATTCATTTCTGAAACATTCTCTACCAAAGCATCTTTAGTATGTTTAGTTATTCCAAAGTTATTATCTTTCATTTTTGAAATATTAGAAATTCCACAATTTTTACATTCTAAAAATTCTTCTTCATGTATTTTAGTCAATTCACCGACACACCTTTCGCACCTCATAATTCTTTTTTTTGCGATTATACTATACTTCAGTCTTATTTCATTTGAGCAGTAATCACACTTGAAAGTTATCATTTTATCTTTTACAACAGGTTTACCACATTCTGGACAGACGACATCCATAAGTTCTTTTCTATCTTTATTTGTTCTTAATTCTAAAGCAGCTATATCTGTGATACTCCTATTTTCTTTATTAAATTTAGGTAATATTTGACTCATTAAATATTCACAAATTGCCCTAGGCCACTGTGGGAATTTTTCTTTCATTTTCTCTCCTTCATACTCTTTAGGAAAGGCTTTATTTCCAATGATTATATGAAAGCCTTTGCTTCCAGAAAATTTAATACCATAATTTTTTATACCATAATTTTCAAGTTGTTCAATTAAAAGTCTTGCAGCAATCTTTGAGAAATCTAACCATTGTGAATCTATATCAATAAGTAAATCCCAACCTTTCCTTATTTCATTATATTCTTTTTCACTTAAATCAGTATTAAGTAAGAGAGGATCATTCCATATTTCTTCAGATGCATGAAAGCTAGTAGCGCCCTTATTTACCAAATTCATAATATCTGATATATATTGCAATGTATCGGGTCTTTTTCCAAATCCCTCAAAATATCTTGGAACAGTTTCTCTATTTTGAGCAAATTCAAGTAAAACTTGCTGAACTTTAGGATTTGAATAATATAATTTAGTAATCGCTCTTATTCTATCCTCTTTCAAATTAGACTTATCTTCCATTAAAATTACCATCTTTCTCACTTTATAGCATTTATTATGTCAAGGAACCATGTTCCTTGAGCATCCAAAGCACGAGTATCATTTACATCGTGCTTTTGATTGTATCTTTTCACTATAATAAAACTTAAAAGCTCAATATAATGGATAGATAAATGCAACTAAAACTTGAAAATCCAAAATTATTCTCAGACCTTATAAGCATCATATCTGAACTCGTTACAGAGGTAAGATTAAAGGTTAATTCCACAGGCCTTCAATTAACAGCAATTGACCCTGCAAATGTAGCTATGGTTCACTTTAGAATACCTTCAGATTTATTCATTCAATTTGACGTTTCTCAAGAGCACTCTCTAGGTCTTAATCTTGATAATCTTAAAGCAGTTTTAAGAAGATGTAAGCCAGGAAGTTCATTAACTATTCAAAAGGCAGAAAATTTTCTTAAATTAGGAATACACGACAGAATAAAGAGAGACTTCACATTAGCTTTATTAGACATAGATGCAGAAGAAAAAGAACTTCTTAATCTCGAATTCAAATCAGTTATAAAAATGGACTCAGAAGCATTTACAGAAGCAGTTGAAGATTGCTTAGTAGTTTCAGATGCCTGTACTTTCTTCTCAGAGCCTAATAGATTCACATTGGAAGCACATGGATTAAACTCAGCAAAAGCAGAATTTTCTTCTGAAGAAGTAGAAATTTACTCAGACACTTCAAAAGCAAGATATTCTCTAGAATATCTAAACAAATTTATTAAAGGCTCAAAAATATCAAGCAGAGTAACAATTTCATTTTCAGATAGCAAACCTGCAAGAATAGACTTCCCAACAGGAAATGTCATGCTTTCATTCATCTTAGCCCCTAGAATCGAACAGGAAGATTAATCTTCCCTTTCATTAAGATACTCTCTTACTTCAGGTCTTCTATATAATGCTTTAGCAACTTCTTCACGATGTTGATAACATGCTTTAAATTCCTTAAAAGCAGTCTGGACTCGAAGAGGTAATCTACTAACAGTTTCTTCTAACTCTTCTTTTTTACCTTCACTAATACCACTTACATTAAGAACATTAATCAGTCTGTCTAATTTCATAGCATGAGTTAAATTCAATTTCTTTAAACTCAATCCAGATTGTCTTTGAAATCTAATCATAGGTTTCATATGAACCTGATAAAAAGTAAGACCCATAGCTAAAGCTCCAAAAGTTCCAGCTATCAAATAACTATCATTATCATCCATAAATTCTTGGAATTTATAGGCGTTATAAACCTTAGCCTAATTATGTCAAGATAAAAACAATTAAATACTAACTAATATCTAATAATAAACATGCATAAAAGAGACAGTTGGGTATTTCTTGCATTAATATTATCAGCAGTATTGCTATCATCTTCTTTTGTTGTTGCTCAAGAATCTACTGATAATCCTGAATTATCAGAAAGTGCAGGAATAACTCCAGATAGTGCATTCTATTTTGTAGAAGATTCTATTCTTACTAAATTCAGAGATGACAGTTCAAATAGAGAGAAAAAAATTGCAGAAGTTAGAGAAATGATTAATGAAGGTAAAATTGAAGAAGCAAAAAGAGCCTTAGCAAAATATAAAGAATTTGCAGACCGTCTTGAAAAAGAAGTATCTCCAGATAAGCAGGAAGAAGCAAAGAGAAGTGCAGAGGCAATTAGAGCAGTAATTTCCGAAATAGAATCTGAAATTCCCGAGGCTGATAAGGAAAGTTTTGTTGATTCTGTTGTAGAAAGCGAAAAAAGAATAGAAACAGCAGCTGAAATTGCATCAAAGATAAAAGATTTATGTGAAACTCTCGCTAAAATTGATCCAGATCAATATTCAAGGACATGCAAGTCAGGTGAAGATTCTCCTGCCTGGCAAAAGAAACTTGATAAAGATTTAACTGATGAACAGAAAAAAGAAGCTAAAGTTTTTATCCAAGTAATGACTCAATGTTTCAAAGATGCAACAAATTGTAAATGTCAAGACATCAGCGTAAAGTCATTCGCTGATAAATGTTCTGAAGTAGCTCCATTATATGCTCAATGTCAAAAAGGTGATGAAACAAAATGTGAAGAAGCCGATTCAAAGAGTGAAGGAATAGAAGATTTACTTCCAGATTACTTACAGGAAATAATGGCTGATTTAGATAAAGAATATTCCGGAGCACAATTTGAAAATCATATGCCTGAAGAATGTCGAGAAGCAAATGTAAAAACGGAAAAAGAATGTACTCAGATAATGGTAAGAACACATGCTCCAGAAGAATGTATTTCTGCTCTTGATTCTGGAAAAATAAATTTTGAAAATGAAAGACAATTTAGAAAAGAATGTGAAGAGATTATGTTTAAAGAAAGCGCACCGCAAGAATGCATTGATGCAGGAATAAAAGATGGAAGGGAATGTGGAAAGTTCATGTTTAAAGAAAGTGCACCAGAAGAATGTATGGATGCTGGATTAACGGGAGATAAGCCTTCAGATCATAAGAAGTGCAGAGAGATAATGGATAAACTTCAAGGTGGAAGAGAAAATAATCAAGGACAACACCAACGAGGAGGATTTAATTTTGATTGTAGAAAATTAGAAAATTCTGAAGAAAGATTAAAATGTTTTGACAGTGCAGTTTCTAGTTATAAGGAAGGCCCTGGTCAAGGAGAAAGTAGACAATTTAGTGAAGGCGATTTTAGAAAAATTAAAGATAAGGAAAGAGAGTGTGCAAATTCATGTACTGGAGGAAGATGGGACTTCTCAGGTGGAAATTGTCAATGTAATATGGAAGAAAGAAGAGAAGCGTTTAGAGATGAAAGAAGATTTGAAGGAGATCAAAGACAATTTGACCCAAGTAAATTATCTGAAGAAGAAAGAAAGAGGTTTGAAGAAGAAAGAAGAAGACAAGATGAAAATATGAGAAACCAGGAAGGTCAGTTCCAAGGACGACCACCAGAAGGACAATTTAATAATAACCAACAAGGACCTCCACCAGGGGAAAATCAACCGCCTTCTTTAAGTCCCCCATCATCAGATAGCTCGGGTTCAAGTTCATCAGGTTCATCTTCTAGTCCTTCACAACCGTCAGATTCTTCTGGTTCATCTAGTTCAGGTTCAGGAAGTGGAATAACTGGTGGAGCAGTCTTAGACATAGCCAAAGACAGCAGATTCTTGCAGTATTTCTTCAATAAATAATAACTTCTCTCCCACCACGAAAAGCTTTAAAAAGGCACAAAACACAGTAAAATAGAATCATTGAATCTTCTGTGCTGATAACACCTGGGTTCAAAGCTTGATGAAAGCTGTAGAGAGTTGTGCTACTTATGATTTAAATAAAATAGTAATTACACTTAATGGCAAAACTATCAAAACCACGTGAAGGAAGCTTGCAGTTCGCTCCGAGAAATAGAGCTGAAAAGTTCTTACCTAGTGTAAACTGGTCAGTTGTTCTTGAGAAATCTAATCTTGATAAAAAGTTAAAAGGTCTTCTTGGCTTCGTAGCTTACAAAGTAGGAATGGCAACAGCACTTGTAAAAGATTCAACTGATAAATCTATGACTGCTGGAAAGAAAGTTTACCTCCCAGTTACTATTTTAGAAGTTCCAGCAATGAAAGTTTATTCTATAAGATTCTATAATGAAGGAATAGTTGCTAAAGAATCGCTTGTTTCTATAGATAAGGAATTAAAGAAGATTGTAAGACTTCCAAAGGCCCTTCCAACAATTTCAGCTCCTGAAAAATATGATGATGTAAGAGTAATTGTTTATACTCTAGCAAAACAAACAAACATAAAGAAAACTCCAGATATTATCGAAGTAGCTATCCACGCTCCAACAGCACATGAAAAGTTTGAATATGCAAAGTCATTAATAGGAAAAGAGCTATCGCTAAATGATTTTGTTCATTCCACACTTCTTGATTCAAGAGGTTTAACAACAGGACATGGTTTTACAGGCGCAGTAAGAAGATTTGGAATTTCTCTTAAACAACATAAATCTGAAAAAGGAAGAAGACGTCCTGGAAGCTTAGGTCCTTGGCATCCAGCAAGAGTTACTTTCAGAACACCTATGGCTGGACAATATGGTATGTTTGCAAGAATGCAATATAACAATGTTTTTATCTCTTCAGGAAATATATCTGAAAAAGATATAAATCCAAAGTCAGGTTTCTCGCATTACGGAAAAATAACTTCTTCTTATATTATAATCAAAGGTTCAATACAAGGTCCAGAAAAAAGACAAATTCTTCTAACACCCTCATTTAGACAGACAAAGTATCAATTAAAAAAGAAATATGAATTTCAGGAGATTATAGTATGAATATAGAATTAAGTGGTAAAACTCTAAATCTTATAGAAGGAAATCCTGCAAGTCAAGATTATATAGTGGTAAGCATGACTAGATCATCATCAGGTTCAATTAAAACACAATATAGACAAGGTAATAGTAAAGCACCCCTTGCATTAACAATTAACGAAACTTTAACTACTACCTCTCAAGATTTTAGAATGTATCACATTATGTTAAGGGAGAACAACTTATGAAAGCAGCCTTATATGATCAATTAGGAAAGAAAAAATCAGATATAGAATTACCTTCAGTATTTTCAACACCAATAAGA
>ERZ1292632.149-Hain-H43-01um-R2-149-length-70480-cov-7_pt1 | contig 70480 bp, 91 predicted proteins | sample MGYA00564407_ERZ1292632 | MGnify/ENA primary metagenome ERZ1292632 (study PRJEB36523, sample SAMEA6512637) | groundwater metagenome | collected 2019-01-08 | study: AquaDiva: Metagenomics assemblies of 32 groundwater samples | reverse complement strand
GTCGTGGGCGTCGCGGGCGTCGCGGGCGTCCGAAATCGCACGCCCCAAGGAGGAACCATGAAAGAAGTCGAAAACGCGTTGCTCGCAGCGCGAGGGCTGCGCCCCTACTACGGGCGAGCACTAGCAGCGCTGCAGCCCGTGCCCCGGCCCGGTCTTGGAACTGTGGCCGTAGATAAACACTGGCGACTGTACGTCGACCCTGCATGGTTTGCCGAACAGTCGCCGCGGCATCAAGCGGGGGTGCTTGCCTGCCACGAAATCGAACACCTTCTGCGGGGCCACTGTGGGTTGTTGTTGTCGTTGCTGGCGTGCGACATCGCTATCAACGATGACGTCGACCCAAAAGATGACATGCTGCCGCCTGGCGGTTGCTACCCGCACCTGTACGGGCTGCCTGACGGGCAGACCGAGGAATGGTACGCGGACCGCCTTCCAACGACGGCAAGGCCTACGTGTTCCGGCGGGTCAGGCGCTGGGTGCCCACTCGAAGACGAGTTGGCGCTTGACGACGCCGCTAACCCTGGCATGTCGGACACCGACGCCGATGCGCTGCGCGACCAAGTCGCCGATGACGTAGCCGCGCACGTCGCTGCGCACGGTCGGGGGTCAGTGCCCGCCGGTATCATCGTGTGGGCCACGGAGCGGCGCGCTGCCAAAGCCGCACGCCCTGCTTCATGGCAGGCTGTGCTCAAGCTGGCAGTGGCGCGTGCGGCCAAGCAGCTTGGCGGTCGCCGCGGCCTGCAGGTGGCGCGACACAGGCTCGGTCGCCGGTCCACTGACGACCGCCTGCTGCCCGCGTATCGGGAGCCGCCCATCACGATGGGCTGTATTGTCGACACGTCGGGCAGCATGGGCGGCCAAGGCGGTGCCGTGCTGTCCGAGGTCGCGGCCCTACTCCGAGCAGTCACCGGACAAGGCGGACGCGTGCGGTGGGTCGTCGCGGATGCTGCAGTGACCCACAACGCATGGCGGCCGCCCACCCAGTGGCGAGGTGGCGGAGGCACCGACCTCTGCGTCGCCTTCGACGCGCTGAAAGCAGTGCGCCTAGATGCCGTCGTCGTGTTGACGGACGGCGATACCCCTTGGCCCGACTCGGCACCTTGGCCGGTCGTCGTGGCCACCACCGGAACGGCCGGGCCTTCTTGGGCTGCGACCGTTCGCCTGCCTTCGCCTTCAGGAGAAAGAAGTACATGACCACCACGGAACAGTGGGTCCTCGTCCGCGCAGGTGACGGCACCGGGCGCGGCAAGTATGTCGCCCGCCCAAACCAAGCGTCCAGTTACACCAACGACTTGGCGCGCGCCCAGCGTTTCCCCACGTACCAACAGGCGTGGGAAAATGCCTGTAAGGGCAACGAAAGTCCGTGGAAGATCGCGGACATCCTCGCCTGTGGTGGGGAAGGGGTTTACTAATGAGCATCGAACCCGTCACGCCGGCATCGGCCGGCAACTGGACCAAATGGTCCTACTACATGCACACAGGGGACGAGGACCCACAGCGCGACTACATCGCGGAGCTGTCGGTGCGCAACTCCGGCAAGCTGCTCGACGAGGCCAACCTCAAGGCTATTGAGAACGCCTTCGAGAAGGCCTGCTTCTTCGAGGACGGCTCGGCCACGAAGACGTTCACCGGCTCGTCCCTCGTCGGCCCCTTGGACGGGCTGACCATGCGCATCGTCGGCGACGACGGCGAGCTGACGCCGGTCGCCCTGCTCTGGAATCAGTTGGCGGAACGCTACGCCCACTACCCGGTCATCGACGAGGAGCTGTACAGCGAACTCGAGGAGCAGGCGCTCTTCGACTACGTCAAGCACGCCGTGCGTTCCTGCGGTCTGGTCGACGGACACGACCCAGAAGACGCCGCCGACGAAGTCCTCGGGTACCTCCGAGACCATGGCGAAGACCACGAGCTAGAGAACACCGACGACACCGGTGGTGCCCCCTCGGACGAGTGCATCACCGGCGCGTTGTTCCACCTCGGCAAGTACACCGAGGACAACGACGCCGCGCTGCAGCGCGAGAAGCGCCGCAAGGCCGCCCTGGAAGACCTGCGACAAGGCCTGCACGAGCTTGGCCTGCGCGCGAACGTCAAGGCCACCAAGGCGGTGGCGGAGGCCGTCACCAAGAGGTGCGGCTACTACTACGGCGGGGTCACCCGCGACAACGCCGCCAAGGCCATCAAGGAGCTTGGGTGGCACAAGGAGTGCAAGTGAGCCGTAAGATGGTTCTACCCGCCCGCGCCCTGGCGTCGGGCGAAGTCGTTGTCGGCACCCTCGAGTGGTCCGACTACTTGTCCATCCAGGCAACCGTGTACCGTGGCCCCACAGTGGCGCATGTGATGTTTGCAGTCGACGCCGGCAAGGAGATTCCGGACAGGTACTGGGCACGTGGCGGTCAGTGCACCGAGGAGTTCAAGGAGGCGTACCCCGAGTACGCGAATCTGTTGCAGTACCACCTGTTCGACAAGAACGGGCCGCTGCACTACGTGGCCAATACGACCCACTTGGCGGGGGACCGTGACTGTTGGGGACTACGGGCAGGGGAGTCCCGGCAGATACGCAACGGGAAAACCGGTCAGCTCTGCTGGACTATGCGCGGTATCGTGGCGAAGTACTACGACGGTGACTCGCCGCCCAACGAGGCCGTTGTCGTGAAGTGGGAACCCCTGCTACGTATCGGCGAGGGCAAGAAGCGGGAACTCGACCTTGCCCGCTCTGCGGCCTGCTGGCCTGAGGCTACGGACGAAGAGCTGTCCGTGGAGCCAGAAGAACTCAAGGCCACACTGCAGGCTCGGTTGCCTGCCCTGCTGGCCCGTTTTCGCGCCGACGTCAAGGCGGCGCTTGGTTGGGAGATTCCGTGAAGACGTTTCGCTTGGGTAGCAACGCCTTAGTGTTCACACCCGGCTTCGTGGCGTACCTGCGCCGTGCTGTGCAAACAGAGAAGGGCTGGGCGTACAAGGCGGTGCGCGAAAGCTACGGCCTTGACACCAAGACCATCCGGGCGCTGTTGCTCGGACCGCAAAGCAACATCACCACGGCCCGCAGCACGGGGCTGGCCGATGGTGAACCGGACGACGTGGTCGTCCTGACGGTGCCCTAATGCCAAACTGGTGTGAGAACAAGGCAACGATTGTTTGCCCGACCGTCGACGACGCCACGCGGCTCGTCGAAGCACTCCAGGAGCGCCGCATGCTGGCGTCCCTTGTACCCATGCCACCGGAAGTGGCGAAGGACCCTCGTCCAGATGTCCTCGGGGATGCCGAGTACGAGTGGCGCTCCGACAACTGGGGCGTTAAGTGGGACGTCAACGGGAGCGCAACACAGGACGGGCGCTCTGTCGACATCTCGTTCGATAGTCCTTGGTGCCCACCTCTCGAGTGGTACGGTGCCATTGAGAACCTTGGGTACAAGGTCGACGCCTTGTACAACGAGTCAGGGATGGCCTTCTGCGGTGCATACGCGAACGGGGAGGATACGTACGTGGACTACCCGAAGACGGCCACGCGCGACGCCTACAACAAGCGTCTTCCGGCAGCCATTCTGGAAGCGTTCAGCTTTGATTGGCTGGAGGATGAGGACAAATGAGCCAACGCTACCAGAACCGCATCAGCATCACGTTCGATGCTGAGTTCACCACCAACCACCAGCTCTCGGACCTGCGCCTCAAGGAGCTGTACGAGGCGCTGCAGTCAGCGTTGGCCGGCGACTGTGCTGAGCAACTACTCGTCGCCGTGCGCGAGCAGGTTGACGAGGACGAAGAGCCGGACGAGTGGTCGGGTTTCGTGCCCAACGCCACGCCCGCGTCCACGGCATCGGAGGCACTATGACCTTCTGCGCTTGGTTCGTGTTCGGGCTTGCCGTGCTCCAAGCGGTGGTGGCGGTGTTCAAGATGGGCGCAGCGTCCCCGATAGGTCGCCGCACGGTGATCGCGTCTGGCGTGACCGCGATCCTTTTCTCTATTCCGGGTTGCGTTCTGGCAGGAGCGTACCTAGGGTGGTGGAAATGAACCTGTACCACCTTTCGCAATCCGAGGAGGTCAGCTTCGACACCTTCTCCGCATGCGTCGTTGCGGCCGAGACGGAGGACGCTGCTCGCCGTATCCACCCGTGGTTGGAGTTCGCGCCGAACGATGCGTTGGGTGTCGACTCCGAAGGGAACTTCTATCGGCGGCAACCAGACGGGCGACGGACCGACGCGCCTCGGTGCTGGTGCCGCAACATTGCCGACGTGGCCGTCGGACTGCTTGGCGTCGCTGTTGATGGCACCAAAGAGGGTGTCATCTTAGGGAGCTTCCATGCCGGTTGATCTCTCCAACGCGGTCGCCGTGCCGCAGACGTTTGTCTGCGTGGCCGGCGGCTGCGAGAACGACGAAGACGTCGTCGTCTGGTTCACACCAGAGCACCACGCAAGCCTGCTGAAAGCCGCCAAGGGCGCAGCCGTCGTGGCCCAGCTGTTCTCCAAGTCCTTCTTCTCGGTGTCCTTCATACTCCAGCCCGACGCCGTCTGTTCCTACAGCGCCTTTGAGGAGGCCTTGGGCGAGGAATGGTCCGGCGACCGCGAGTGGGTCCTCTCGGACGCCAAACCGCCCACGGATGCTGATCTGCACGTCCGCATCGACTTCAGCAAGCTGTGCTGCGATGCGAAACACTTCTGGCTCGTCGTGCGCGCCAAGTACAGCGACGCCGAGTACCAGACCGACTACTTTGCGTGGGACGACCTGCCGTCCTGCGTGTTTGGAGAATGAAGATGAGCACCAGCACCATCGGTACCACAGACGACGTGGAATACCACCAGTTTCTGCAACGGGTCAACGCCCGCTTGGCAGCCAACACCCAAGGCGGCCAGCCGCTGTTCACCACGGGCGCGGGCGGCCTGTTCGAGGGCTACCTCGCCGTACTACCCGAGGATCAACAACAGCACCACCAGTGCCGCGCATGCAAGACGTTCATCGAACGCTTCGGTGGGTTGGTGGTCATCGACGCCGCGGGCAAAACGACCCCCGCGGTCTGGAACATCGACGACGCCCCGGACCTGTACAAGCCCTCGGTGACCGTGCTCGCCAAGGCGGCCACCCGTGCCAAGGTGACCGGCGTGTTCCTGTCCGGCGACAAGGTCTGGGGCACGCCCAAGACTGGCGTGTGGCAGCACCTGTCGGTCGCAAACCCGGCAACTTGGTCCAACCTGGTGTTGGATGCACACCAGAAGATGGCCGAGAAGAAGGAGGACTTCAGGTTGGTGCTGGCCGCGCTGCAAGAGTTCCCGGAATCAGCTGTCGACCAAGCGCTGCCCTTGTTGCGCAATGACCAGCTGTACCGCAGCGAGAAGGTGCTCGGCGTGGCCGCGTGGTTCAAAGCCCGACACGAGGAGTGGAAGACCTTGAAGGGCACGGCCAAGACCAACGCCGTCTGGCGCGCCGTCGCCACGGCTCCTGCTGGCTTCTGTCACATCCGTAGCGGCATGATCGGCACCCTGTTGGAGGACATCGTAGCGGGGCTACCGTTCGATGACGTGTCCAAGAAGTTCGCAGCCAAGATGCACCCGCTGCAGTACCTGCGCCCGCAGGCTGCGCCCAGCGAAGGCAACGTGGCCGCGGCCGAGGCCACCTTCAAGAAGCTGCAGGCAACCGGCGCGCTCGAGCGCCGCTTCGCAGGCGTGGACGACCTGGCCGACAAGGTGTGGGCGCCCAAGCCCGCCACGCCCCCTGCGGACCCTGGCGAAGGCGTTTTCGCGCACGTCAAACGAAAGGGCGCTGTCCTCGCGACGCCTGCGCTGACGGCACCCGCCGTGACCGTGACGTGGGAGAAGCTCGCGCGGCAGGTGCTGCCGATCGCGGAGAGCATCGAGGTCAAAGTGCCCGTTCGTGGCGACTTCACGACGCTGACCACCGCCGTCAATCCCGACGCGCCGCCGATCCTGCAGTGGGACTGCGCGGAACAACGCAACCCCGTGGCGTGGTATGTCTGGCACGGGGGTTCGCAGGCCAGCCAGTTCGGGCTGTCGGCGCCGTGGACGGCAGCACTGGCCGTCGTCCGCAACCCAGCGCACTGGTTTGGACGGAAGTCACAGAACCACAAAGAATGGCCGCTGTTGATCCTGTGCGGCGCGAAGGAAACTCGCACGGATGCGGGGATGGCGTTGTTCCCGGAAACGCTGTCGTCGGACTTGCACAGCGTGCGCCGCACCCTCGAGCAGTTCTCAGCGCAGGGCAAGCTCGGCCCCGCCACATCGACGCCCGCCGTTGGGCTGCCTGTTGTCGGCGCTAGCATCCGTGTCACGGTTGCCGGGCAGGCGTCGGTGCTCTACATCATTGACCGTTTGGACTAGGAGAATAACCATGGGTGACCGCTGTTACGTGTCCGGCTACGTCCGGACGGACCACAAAGCCCGGTTCCAAGAGCACACCGGGCTCAACGATGACTGCTTCAGTCCGGCTGTGAACGCCGCCGGGGACCGCGGTGTTGGCTGGCAACGCTTCGAGGCCGAGGAGTGCAACTACGGGCTGCAGAGCGAGGCCGAAGAGGCTGCCGAGGCAGGGCTGGTGTTCTGCCTGAGCAGCGCCTCAGGGGATTCGTACCCCGCGGGGCTTGTCATCGGATGGGAGGGGCAAGTACACATCACCGCCGTCTGCGACGGCGTGCTGCAGGTGCCGTACTCCTCCGATCCAGAACGGTTCGCGGCTTCGTGCGCCCGTGTCGCGCACACCTATGCCTTGTGGCAGACGGAGTTTCCATGAACAAGAAGGCAACCGCCGGCTTCATCGTCGTCCTCGGCGACGGCACCTGGGCGCCCCTCGAAGGGTGCGCCATCTACAGGCTCAAGGACGACAAGGTCCTGGCGTTCGCCGACAGTGTCGACGAGGCACTGGGCGATGACATGCAGAACGTGGAGGGTTGTTTGACGGACGTGCAGATCGCCGAGGCATTCGGTACCTCCGCCGCCGCAGAGTACTCGCTATGTCGTTGAACGACGTCTGCGTCCTCTGGCGCCAGCCCAACGGCAGCATGTCCCTGTGGGGCATCCCGTACCCAATGCGTCCCGGCCAAGCGCCGCGGGACCTCTACGAGCGCTTCGACGGCCCCGCCCCGGACTGGGTGTGGCTCGGCTCTCCCGGCTGGTGGGGGTCCATGGCGCCGGAACGCATTGCAGATGTCAAGGCGTTCTTGGCCCCACTGCGAGACCAAGGACTGATCCCGACCGGCCCCGGGGAGTGGGCGGACATCAAGGAGGCACCGTGAACTTCACCCTGGACGGTAATACCGTCGTCATCACCCGCGAACCCGGCGACCCGGGCCTGTCCCGCGGCGGCTACGCCGGCGGCTGGGCACCCGAGCACCGGGTGCTGTACTGGGTCAAGAAGTGGGTGGAGAAGACCCACGGCGTCAAGATGGTCAAGACGACCGTCGACGCCGACTACCTGGCCGGCATCATGCACCACCTGACCGACGGCGACCTGCCGTACCTGCGCCTGCCCAAGAAGCTGCTCAACAAGGGCGGTGCATGGGACGTGCTGGTCGTGAACCTGAACTCGTGGTGTCGCGGTGTCGACACCGACTGTAAGGACGACCGCAAGGTCGTCTTGAACATCGTGCGCAACCATAACGTGGAGGAAACGTGATCCTCATCCCCAAAAGCGCCCGGCTGCCGGTGCGCTGCGACGACGACCCGGACCCCATGGTCAGGGTCAAGCTGTTCACGCCCTACAGCGACTGGACATGGTTGCTGTATGAGTACGATCCCGAGGACAAGATCGCCTTCGGGTTCGCGTACTGCGGTCACATGCCCGATTGCGCCGAACTCGGCTCGGTCTACATCCCTGAACTCGAAGCGCTGCGTGGCCCCGGCGGCATCCCCGGCGTCGAGCGGGATCTTCACTGGCAGCCGTGCCGGCTCTCTGAGGCCAAGCGGCGGGAGCGTATGCTGTGCACGTAACCATCGATCTCGACAAGGACATGGAGCCGCTCGACAGGACGGACTACTGCCGTGTCCTAAAAGAAGACGTCGACCTGTTCGTCAACGAACAGCAGTGGTACGTGCACGCTGTTCGCGTTGACTACGACAGCGACGGAAACGTGTTCGCCTTTGGCCCGTTCGCATCCAACGTGGATGCCCTGTGCTGCTTGGTGCGGTCGTCTGCACCAAGAGTGCTGCTGGACAAGAAGGGCGGCAAGTGGTTGCTGTGCTTGTCTCCATACGAGAAGGAGGACTAGATGAAATACTACCCAAGCACCTACACCCGCGTCGACGGCGACGCGACGCCCGCCTTCCGCAACCCGCTGGGCGCAGGGTACGACCCCGCTCGACGCACGCACGGCTTTGAGCCCGGCGACGCCACGCACTACACCGTGCGCTCCGACGGGCTCACCCTGGCGTGGGTCGGGGAGGACCCAAACGACTACGGCGGCGTCGGCTTGGTCGACGGGAGCCGGTTCTACTGGGGCAGCTGCGCCAAGGGCAGCAAGTCGGCCTCGGCCGAGCACAGCCGTGCGGTCTGCCAGTTCTTGGTGGAGCTGGTGTACTACGGCTTCGCTGAAGAGCCAGCGTGCCTTGCGGACCGACGCAACGGGAAGGAGGCAACCTGAACACAATCATCGTTTACAAAGGACCCAGCCGCATGACCGGCGCGCCCGTCGTGGCGCTGCTCACGGCCGGGTCCAAGAACAGTAAGACCAGCAACGCCGCTTCGTTGACGGTCATGCGCTCGGACATCTCACCCAAGGACGCCGTCGACCAGGGCCTAGACAACGCCGTCTGTGGCGGCTGTGAGTGCCGCAAGGGCGGCACAGGGCCGCGCTGTTACACCCACGGGCTAATGCTGGTCAACGGGCTGTCCAGCATGTACAAGGGCTTGCCCAACCGCCAAAACCGTAGCGCCTGGTCGGCCGAGGAGCTGGGCCAGTGGCTCCGGTTCGCCAGACTCAACGAAGGCGCCCAGGCCTTCCGTAGCTGCAGCTACGGCGACATCGGTGCGTTGCCGGTGGACGTGCAGCATAAGCTCAACGACGCCCGCCTGCGGGGTGGGCTGAGCCCCCGTGGGTACACGCACCAGTGGCGCGACCCCGAACTGCAGCACCTCAAGACCTGGCACATGGCGTCCGTCACCAACACGGCCGACGACGAGCACGCCCGGTCGCTCGGCTGGCGCACCTACCTGGGACTGGTGGGCGCCGTGCGCAACAATAGAGCGGTGCTGTGCCCCGCCAGCAAGGAAGCGGGCCACCTGACCACCTGCGCCCAGTGTACCCTGTGCTCGGGCGGCGCGCGGCCCACCGCGCCGTCTGTCTACATCCCCGACCACGGCCCAGCCGCACAAGGTGCGCGGGTGGCCGCCGCGGCGCTGGCCCGGAAAGGCGCACTGCGTCAATCCCAGGAGGTGCGTACTGAGTACGCCCAAGTTTGACGAAGCCGTCATGCAGGACGCGGCAAAGGAAACCGACTGGTACCTTTGCCACAACTGCCAAAGCCACCAAGTCGGCGTCAGTGTGCTGCTGCCCGTCAACTTCCACGCCGACGGTCGACCGACCGTCTCCCGCGAAGACCTGACGCGCGTCAACGCCGACGGCCACATCTACTTCTACTGCGCTGGGTGCGACCAGCTGTTCAGCCGGCCGAACCTTGAGGCTGCGCCAGGAGGTCTGCATTGACGCCGGGGGCTGTCCAAGCAGTATGTGTCGACACCGGGCGTGGGCCCTACCCAGCACTGCTCGGCTTGGAGAACTGCTGGGGCAGCGACAGGGGCGCGGAGAACTTCAGCGGACCGGGACCGGTGGTTGCGCACCCGCCCTGCGGCCCGTGGGGAAGGTATGCCCACAAGTGCAAGCAAGACGCCAGCCTCGGGCCCCTGTGCGTCGGTAAGGTCCGGCGGTTCGGCGGTGTGCTGGAGCATCCCAAGGACAGCAGGCTCTGGACCATGTGCATGATGCCGCGGCCGGGTGAACCAGCAGATGGTTGGGGCGGGTACACCATCTTGGTATTCCAGCGTGACTTCGGCCACGCCGCCGACAAGCCCACATGGCTGTACATCTGTGGTTGTCCGCCCCACAGCCGCCCACCCAGTCCACCGCCCGTGGCGCCGCGGGAAGCGTGGCAAGACGCCCGGCGAGACCTCGGTGCCAACCCGAAGAATGGCCGCCCGCGAGGTACGCTGGGCGTGCTGGAGAGGATGAGCAAGCTACAACGGCACCTGACGCCACCGCCCTTCGCGGTGTGGTTGGTTGAGGTGGCCGAGAGGTGTCGACATGCCTGAAGACGAACCTACACGTCCGCTACCGGCCGACGTGTTTACCCCTCTGCGGTTGCTGTCCTACACGGGGTCCGTGCCCTCGGACCTCAGCCTCGGTGCTCCCTGCTGGCGGTTCTTTGTGTCGGTGAAAGACCCCGACTGGCGAATCGCCATGGCCGGTTGTGGGGCTGAAGGGGCCCCCCATGCCCGCGGGACATTGTGCCTGTGGAACAGCCGGCGCACCGACATCATCGCAGTCGTCGGCCCGCTGGACGTTTGCCGAAAGGTGCTGCATGGACTCTTCTTGTAGTACAGGTGACACCCAACCTGCCCGGGCGCCGCGCGTGGGCGATGTTTGGACCTGGCGGTACTTGAGCGCGCGGCTGCCGGACCGCGACTACATCGTCACAGATGTGTCGGCGACGCACGGCGTCGCTTTCAAAGTGTGCCGGATGCCCGGCCGACGTCGGCGCTTGACGCCCGACGATTTCTGGGACCGCGTCGACCGCGGTCTCCTGCTGTTGAAGAAGGAAGGTACCCATGGAAGCTAAGATCGAGAACGGTAAGCTGATTTTGTCGTTCCCCCTGAACAACCCGCCCACGCCGAGCAGCACCGGCAAGACCCTGCTCGTGGCCGGTACGCGAGGGCCGACGGCCACTACCGCCACCGTCGACGGTAAGGTCGTGACGGTCAACGTCAACGCGTACATCGCGAACAAGTAGGGCGTTTTCTACTAGAAGAGCAAGGGGGTTGACAGCGCTACAAAGCGGACGCAGTATAGAACATACGCGGGCAACGTAGCCCGCGAACGAGTAGGAGAAAGATGAGCTGGCTATCCGCCGCTCTTCTGGTGTGCAGCAGCGGCGACCCCGCCACGGTGCAAGCTGTGGTGGTGGCCGCCGAGGCGCACGCCGTCGACCCCGCGCTCGCCCTGGCCGTGGCGTGCATCGAGAGCGGCTTTCGGGGGGCTAACCCCATGGGCGTGCATGGGTGCTACCCCGCGCACCGAAACGGCCGCAACCAGGCCGTATGCGTGGCGCTGGGGGTCTTGTCCCTGCGCAACCGCATGCGCAGCTGCGGCGGCACCGAAGGGTGCGCCCTGCGTAGGTACAACAACCACCCGAAGCATAAAGTGCGTTACGCAAAGCGCGTGGCCGCTGTAGCGGCTGTCGTACGGAGGAATAAATGATTGTAGCCATCGAGCCCATCGACAACGGCTGCAGCGGCAACGTCTGGGCCTGCAACGGCGACCGCGCCAGCGCCGTCGCGTCTACCGGCAGGCGGCTGCGCAACCACCCGGAACGCCGAGCGGCGCTACGCTACGTGGAAGCACGGCACTGCGACTGCGTCCACCTGTGGACGGGGTGTCCGTGCGCGGCGGGCGACAAGTGCGGTCGTTACATGCTGGACCGTCTAGGGCGGCCACATAGCATCCGGTGCAGCAAGCGTTTGCAGCTGCGTGATTCTGTGATCGTTCGCGGAAAGGAAGGCACTTTCCGTGTTGTGGCTGTGTACGGAACTGTCGCCGAAGTGGCAGCGACCGGCGGTGTCAGCCAGACGCTCGACACCGCGGATGTCCTTCCCGAGGAGGTATGCTTTGCGTAAGTCCTTGATTGCGCCAGAACCGCCGCCAACGCCGAATGCTCAGCCGGCCGTGTGGCCCACGGTCGTCCAAGAGTACATCACCGTGCGCGGGTCGTTCGCAAAGCTCACCGTCGTTGAGTTGATGCAGCAGCGGGACGCCCAAGGGCGCGCGAAGTATGGTGTGCCGTTGCAGCCGCACAACGGGCGGGATGCCACCATCGACTTGGTGCAGGAGTTGTTGGATGCTTGTGCGTACCTGCAGCAACTGCAAATGGAAGGGCGCCCACTGGAGTCATATACCAATTGCCTGCGCGACGCGCTGTTCGCTGGCATCGAAGACGTGCTGGAGCATCGTCATGCAAATCCCGCTCAGTGATGCCGCCCGCCGTCTGAACCTCAGCCGCGCACGCACCTACGTGCTCGCCGCCCGCGGCGACTTCGGACCGGTGGCGAGGGCCGACGGCAAGCACGCTACTGTGTCCGCAGACGCCGTGCTCACCTGGGGCACGGCCAACCTGCAGCGTCGGCTCCAGCAGCTGAAGCGCAATCAAGAACTACGGATGGCCGTTGGCCACCTGCGTATGCCCGCTTCTGGAGCGCCAGACCATGAGTGACTCGAAACAACGCATTCTCGACGCGTACTGGAAAACGCGTGCGACGCACAGCGAGATGCCGATGCTGCACGTCGACTTCTGGCGGACTGTTGCTGCCCACGCAGGCAAATGTTCGTCGCATTGCCGGCAAGTCTGCGCCGCCGCCAACTTGCCCTCTACAGTTGCGGAACTAGGGGCTCCTGCCCGCCCAAAAGCTCGCACACGCCGACCCCTGCAGGAGAAGAAGCCGCACGTCAAGACGGTGCTGCACCACCTGCGCGAAGCGAAGAAAGCGCTACTCCGGGCTGAAGGGAAGGCGCCGGAAGCCGCGGCGCAACATCTGTACAACGCGCGACAGGCCATCGGACACGCCGTCGCAGACATTGGGAAGGCCCTCGAATGATTCCGAAAATCGGCGCCAAGGTCATCCTGACCATGCTCGACGACCCGGAAGACCCGGACCGCAGCATGTACATCACCGCGGTCGGACGAGCAGCCAACGACGGTTCGGGGGACCTGTTCGTGATGCTGTCGCCCACGCCGCAACGGGCCACGCCGCAGAAGCCGCGTTGCCTCTCCCCCGGACCTGACGAGGTCATGGTCCTGCTGGAACACTTCAACAACGACGTCGAACGATACATGGTGGTTAGCCGTGACTGATATCTGCAAACGCTGCCGCCGCCCAAAGGCCTCGACGGTGGCCGAATACAGGAACAGCGGCTTCCTCGACGCTGCCGCTACGCTCCTCGACGAGCCGCGAGGGAATCCGCGTGGCATGTGCGGCGCTGACATACCGTTGGCGCGAGGCACCTGGAACAGCGGCCACAGGGAGGCCGCCTATGCATCGTGCCGCAGCGAGCGAAACGTCTGGCAGCGTGGTGAGATTGAACGACTGCGTGCCCAAGTCGCCGCCCTGCTCGCCGCTGGGCAGGCGTATCGGGAGCGCAGCGCGCACACCTATTTGTGCCCCGAACCATGCGGGGACGGGGTATGCACCTGTGGCAAGGCAACGTTGGACGCCGCCTTCGACGCGGCAAAAGGAGAGCTATGAGCGAGGACCAAGAAGCCCGCTGCGCCGCGTTGGCCAAGCGGATCGCCGAACTAGTCCCCTTCGGCGAGTGGGCGATCGCTGGAATGGCGTGCCGCGACCCCGACACCAAGTTCACTTGGCGTCGGATGAGCTGCTACTGGGAGCCTGACGATGAGGATGGGTGGGGTTCAGACATCCTGTCTGAGTGCGGGCAGCGCGCCATCACCGCAGGCCCCGACTGGCGCGACGAGGCAACGGTTGGGTGCCTGCTGATGCACTACCTGCCGCAGCACGAACTGCTCCGCACTATCGACGGAAGGTGGGAGTGCTCCGCCGCAACAAGTCGGTTGGCAGTGGCCACCCGCGCCGAGGCAATCTTGGCGGCTGTCGTGGCTGCGTTGGAGGTCAGCGATGGCTGAAATGCCCGCGCCATGGCGGCGCCTTAGAGACCACTGGCCGTCGTCTGCGTGCACGTTATCCTTGCCGATCGTGGTGACGGACGGTCGGATCGAGTGGCGGACGACGACGAACAAACTGGCTACTGAGGCCGATTTTGGCTGCCCGATCTGGTGGCGGCATGTGGAGGCCAGCGATGGTGGGTGGCGAACGCGGAGGAGGCCGGACCATGACTGACACATGCGAACGATGCCACCGCCGCCGCAGCGGCGACCACTGGGTGTCACTGTCAGGCGAGTGCGGCGCGCACTTGCCACAGCCAGCGTCTCGGCGCGCGGTCGCCGCCGAGGACTGCGCCGCAGCGCGGTATCGGTGGTTGACGGCCGAGGTCGCCCGCCTGCAAGCGACGCTGGAGGGAAAGATGGCGTGTAGCAGTCTGCCAGACGGATTCTACGCGGCGACTGGGTGCGACCAGACTCCGCCGGGAGAGGTGTTTTACTTCCGCGTGCTATCGCTGCCGTACTACACCGCACCGCATGCGTGGGGGTTTAGCATCTATCGCCGTGCGCGAGGCTATCGCACTCTCGGGATACCAGTTGCCGACTGGCTTGCGCTGCCAGCGAACGCGCAAGTGCGCGTCACCCCGGACTACGACAGATGTCTATCGCTGCCGAACGCCACCAAGACTTCCCTTCGGCGGCAACGGGTGCCGGATGCAGCGGGTGAAATCACCCGCCTGACCGCGGAAGTCGCCCGCCTGACTGCCGAGCTGGCCGAGGCGAACAAGCCGCGGTGGGTGGCGGTTGGGGGCGCGCGCGTCTTGGTGGCTGCTGGACAGCGCGTAGGCGTGGTCAAGTACCGCGGCTTTGGCGCGGAATGGGCGGTCCTGAGGGCCGACGGAGACTGGCAGAACGGCTACTGTTGTGAAGCGGAAGCCAAACTCGACGCAGAGAAGATTGCGTTATGAGTAGCAGTATTCGGTCAGACGAAATACTTGCTCTGCAAGAGCATCGAGATAGTCTATGCGCCGACTGCCACGAGGAATGGCCAGTTTGGTCACTGCCGGACGAAACGCAACTATGCGACGCCTGCGCATGTCGGCGCGAAGCCGCAGAAGCGGCACTGGGAGGGAAAGATGGCGACGTGTGAGAACTGTGGGCTGCCAAGCAATACAGGGATGGCGAAAATGGATGGGTGCAACGTCGCGTGCACGTCACCTATGGCGCTGGGTTTTCGCCTCGACTGCGAACGCCGCGCCAAGGAACGGGCGCTAGCAGAGGTCGCCCGCCTGCAAGCGCGCATCGCTGCCGCCAAGGCCGAGTGTGCGCCCGGACGGACCTACCCGTGCCTAGAATGCGGCGACGCCGCGGCTGACGAACTGTGCAGCAACGTGCTAGACGCGCTGAACGCGAAGGAGGCCAGCAATGGCTGACACCTGCGACTGGTGCCGCCGCCCCTGCAGCGGCCCCCACTGGACGTCACTGTCCGGCGAGTGCGGCGCACATCTGGCGTACCCGGTGTCTCGACGTGCGGTTGCCGCCGATGACTGCGCCGCAGCGCGGTATCGGTGGTTGACCGCGGAAGTCGCGCGCCTGACCGCGAACTACAACCAGTTGGAGCACGATACGGGAAGGGAGATCCGGAACTTGCAGGAGGAAATCAATCGCCTGCGCCCCACCGACCAAGCCTGCGGCGAAATCCACCAAATTTGCACCGACGCTGGCGTCCCGCCGGGGCATGTGGTCGAGCGGATGCGTGGGTTGGTGTTGACGGCGGCGCTTGCCGAAGCACGTGGCTACGCCGCGATGCTTCGCAAGCAACGTGAAGAGACTGTTTTCCTGGCCGCGGAGGTGGCCAAGGTGAACAAACTACTGCAACAGGAGAAAGCAATGACGTACCAGTATGACGACCCCGATATTATTGCCCGATCGGATGCGGAGAACTCGGCTGCCAACCTTCCGCAGCCGCTGTCGGTTGCTGATGTGCTTGTGACGGCAGAGGTGCCACCGAGCCTTGAGCAGCGAGCGCGGGCGCAATGCCCCAACTGTCTGCGACCCCGCGGGTTTGAGGGCGCGACGCACTGCTACGCGCACAGCACGGACGCTACGGGCCAGGACGTGCGGGAGTGCCTGACACTGGCCGAGGCGCGCAAGCCTCGATGGCGGCGTCCGCGCAACAACGATCACACGGCATGGGAGTTGGTGTTGGCTGATGTGGTGATCGCGCAGGTGTGGTTCTCCTGCGGTACATGGAACTGGTGCACGCTGCGTGGCCGGGGAGAGGGAAATCTGGAGTTTGCCAAAGCAGCCGCGGAAGCGGCGCTGGGAGAAAAGCCATGATCCGCATGTGGGGCTGCAACACAGGCGAGCCGGATTTGTGTTGTGACGCCACCGATCCGTGTGAGAACGCCGCCGAGTTGGGCTGCGGCTGGGTCGAGTTTGCCGACCTTGCTGCGCTGCTGGACGGCGACCAATGGTGGTTTGGCTGCGAGGGTTGGGGCTGCGAGCGCCGCGTGGGTGACGACTACGTTTATGACGACGCCTACAGTTGCGCCCCCGGTCGCAAGCCGCAGTGGCTCCCGTCCAGGCGCAACGACGGCACCGGGCATCTGTTTTGCTCGACCAAGTGCCTGCGGCACACCAAGGCGGGTTGGGCGCGCACCCGCCGAGCCGAGCGCGATTGGAAGCGGTGCGTCGATGCGTTCTTTGGCGCGGGCATCCAGTCCAGCTATCACGGCCTGTGCGGCTGGGCGAGCGGCAGTCAAATGCTGCCCCGCGGGGAAATCGTGACGGCGACGTACACGCTGCACGCGACACTGGGCTGCGCCGACAGCTACGTTAGCGCGAACGGGTTGCAGTGGCAGACTGCGACGGGTGCCGAGCCGCTGACAGTGGGCGCGACGCAAGAGCATTTTGACGCACGGCGGGCTGCGTTGCGTGCGTGGGTCGATAGCGACGCCATGCCGGGGCGCGGGCAAGCTGCGTTGTGGGATAGGACGCAGGCCGAGCTGGGCTTGCTCGCGCGCTGGGCTGCGATCGTGGAAGGGCAGCCATGAAAACAGTCTACAAACTGACTTCGACCGACCTAACCACTTACGGCGGTTACCAGTGGGTGCCCAACGAATGGCGCGAAACCAGCGGCACTGGCGGCCTATGCAGCCAGGGGTGGCTGCACTGGTACAGCGACCCGTTGGTCGGCGTGTTCTTGGACCCGGCCCACGCTGGCTTTGGCTCGACCGCCCGGCTGTGGGAGTCCGAGGCGGACGGCGCGATGCTGGACGACCACGGCCTCAAAGGCGGCTCGACCCGCCTGCGGCTGGTCCGGGAGATCCCGTTGCCCGTGGTCACGATCGAGCAGCGCATCCGGTTCGGCATTTTCTGCGCGCAGGAGAACGTGGGCGACCGCTGCCCTGCGTGGTCTACTTGGGCCGCGCGGTGGCTGTCCGGCGAGGACCGGTCGGAAGCGGCGGCGGAGGCAGCGAGGGCGGCGGCGGGGGCGGCGAGGGCGGCGTGGGCGGCGCGCGCGGCGGCGTGGGCGGCGGTGGCGGTGGCGAAGGAGGCGGCGAGGGCGGCGTGGGCGGCAACGGAGGTGGCGTGGGCGGTGGCGTGGGCGGCGTGGGCGGCAACGGAGGTGGCGTCGAAGGCGGCGAGGTCGGCGGCGAGGTCGGCAGGCACCCCGCTGGATCTACCGGCGATCGCGCGGCGGGCGGTGGAGCCATGATCAACGACCTATTCTGTCACCGCTGGGAGCGGCTAACCGGTGGCGACGGCCGCGATTGGCGCGTCCCTTTCTGTCCGCACTTTCCGTTACGCCGGAGGAACAAACAATGACCTTAAACTACCGCTGCGCCGACTGTGACACCTGGTTGTGCTGTTCTGCCGGCAACGACGTCGACGTCAAGGTGGCGCTCATCCGCCATCGGACCGCCGGCTGCCCGAACGCCGTGCGCCCACCTATCTCGATCCCACTTGACGAAGCCCTGCGGATAGAAGGACTGTTCGTCCTACGCGACGGCGACAAAGAGCGCCTGCCGCGCATCCCTGGGGCCGTGGGCGAAACGGACTCGGCCTCACGATGGGTCTGGCTGGAGAAAGCATGACGAAGCACTGGTCCGAAACGGATACCGAGGACGCCGCGCAGGCGGTGCTCAACGCCTACGGGGACGTCGTGCGCTTCCAAGAGGAGCGAGGCTTGGTTGTCACGGGCATCGTGGACGCGCCCACACGTGCGGAGCTGTCCGTCGTGGTGCAGCAGTGGTTGGACTGCGACCACCTCTATCTCGAACATGTGCCGGGGTGCGTGCGATGCGGCAAACCTTGACCCCCGAAGAACTAGACAGCCGCTACCTGCGGTCGCTGCTCGCCGGCCGGGTGCGCGCGGGCGTTACCCCGTTCCAGGTCGCGCTGGTCAACAAGCTCGTGGCCACCGGCCAGGTCTACGCGGAGCGCACCATCGGCGGCGCTTGGCAGAACATTGTTGTGTTGACGGGCGCTCTGGCACCAGACCTTCGAGCGGTGCACGATGGCCTCTGAGTACTGGCTCGCGCTGCCGGAGGCGGCAGTCCTCGTGGGTTTGCACCCGCGCTACCTGCTGCGCATCGCGCCTGCCAAAGGCATTCGTAGCAAGCGCGTCAACTCCTTGTGGTTGCTCAATGAGAACGACCTGTTGCAGTACTTGCAAACGCGCCGTCGATGACGCTGCGTTTGCAACTGCCGTACAAGAAGCCGTCACGGGTGCCCTCCGCGCTGCAGCAAACCTTTCGGTGGTGGCTAGTCGGACGAGCGCCCGTGCCCGTCGACAGTACGCTGGGGCTACTACTTATCTTGTGGCGTTGGGGCGCCGGGCGCGCGACAATCGTAGTGCCCGGCGATGCGCTGCCGGCAGCTTACAAACACGTGCTTAATGCCGTTCGGCAATACCAAGAAGCTATCCAGGCCAATACCGATCGGCAGCGTCTGGGTGCACAACGTGCAAACACTGACAATACTTAGCGTATTGCACGGCGTTGTTTGCGCACAGCGCCCAGACGGCCGTCTGCGCTGGTTGCGGCCGACCGAGCTGCGTCGGTCCTGGAAGATGCTGCCATGAAATTTCATGTACCTTCTGTGCTGTACACACGTCCCGCCTTCTGGCCATGGGCGCCAGGGCAACAACTAGGTTTTGAAGACGATGCGTGGTCCTGCGCCATACTCGAACACCAGCTGCTGCTGGCCTGGTGGCAATTGCCCGGAAAACCACAACCCGCGGATGCGTCGGCGTTTCTAGCCATTTTAAGGGCGGGCGCCATCGACGCCCTACTACCACGCCACGTGTTGCAGCTTTTTGTCGCCAAGAAACTCGTGCATTGGAGCGCTTGGTATTCGGTCTGGTATCGAACGGACCCTGCGACCTGGCGGGACGGCGCAGTCACCCCCGACGAACTGGAGCAGCGATTGAAATTTCACGCGGCTTTTCAACACAACCCTCTCCTATTCCCTGCATGGCTTGCTGCCGTACACAGGGGTTCCAGGGGTTTTACCACCCACAGCTGCACACCCAGTCCACCCGTGGAACTCGTGGAGCAAGGCGCGGTTGTTTGGAGGGGGCGATGGGAGCGTGTACTTGTTTAGTTGTGGACGGCGCGAAGGTGCGGTGCGCGGCGTGTGCGAAAAAGGCGGCGAAGAAGCGCCGCCTTGGAGACATGCGTGATCAAATCGTTGCAGTGGGTGTGCGGCGAACGAGAGCGCACTGCGAAAAGGGGCAACACTTTTGGACCCTAAACGTGCTGGACGGGTCGCTGGATTGTAGATGGTGCGGAAAGACAGAGCTGTGATAGACTGCGCGCGGAGGTGTTATGGAACCCGCGCAAATCCTACACAGCAACAAGACGGAACTTCCCGGCGAAGTTTGGGCGCCGTATCCAAGCATCCCGGCGTATACCGTGTCGACGTTCGGTCGTATACGCAGCGGACCGCGACTGATGAAGCAGTCGGAAGCAGGCAATGGCTACTTGCGGGTGGCAATGGTCGTCAGCCCGAAGACACAGCGCCAAATCGCGACGCACACCGCGGTGCTCGAGACCTTTGTCGGAGCACGCCCGGACGGCATGGAGGGGTCGCACCTCAACGGTGATCACCTCGACAACCGCTTGGCCAATCTCAAATGGTGTACCCGCGAAGAGAATAACTCCCACAAGGAGTTGCACGGCACCCGGACGCCATTCGGCGAAGCGAACCCTAGCTCGCGCATCTGTGACGTAGCCCGAACCTTGATGTGGGTGCTGCACTCCGACCACGGCTGGTCGAGCGAGCGCATCGCAAACGCATGCGGCCAATACCCTAACGTCGTGCGCCGCATCCTCGTGCTGTTCGACCATCGGAAGGTTAAGCCCCTGCCGCCGGCACGCTCATAATAGTTTCGCAGTGTTGGTTACCCTTTTTTGCATTTTCATTGAGCAATTTAGCGTTTGGTGACCCTTTGCTCGTGGTCCATGTACAGTCGTCTTCGCCGTAAGTAGGCAAGATTACTGCACTTCCTCTAGTTGCGGCTGGCGTCGACGCCGTGCCAGTATTCAATGATTTCATAGGTTTGGTTACCCTTTTTTGCGAAATCATTGGGAAAATGACCCTTTGATCTTTCGGCTGCAAAGGGTAACCACGACGTAAGGTGGCAGAGTTATTACTGTTCTTTGCGTAGGTGGTGACCCTTTGACCCTTTGGGTTCCGCAGAGAAAAATAAGGCGTGTTCCGCGCGCACCATAGTTTAGCACACTAAATCATACCTCTATCTTAGCACGACTACTCTACTGCTAAGTTATGGCAGGAGAGGAAAAGGTTGTTGCGCGCGTAGAAGGTCTTAAAGGGTCAAAGGGTCAAGGGTACCTGTAAAATAGCCTTAGGCTCTGCCGACTTACGGCATGGTTACCCTTTGGCAGCGACGGCTCAAAGGGTCACCAAAGGGTCATTTTCCCAATGATTTCGCAAAAAAGGGTAACCAAACCAATGAAATTACTACGTTTTCCTTGTAGTGCCGCACAGGAAAACAACAACAGTCTTGCCTACTTACACGCTGCTGGCATGTTCGTGTTTCGGACACAAAGGGTAATTTCCTCAATGAAAATGCGAAAAAGGGTAACCAAGCCGTTGAAATCCTTACAATCGACGTGCAAGCCGCTGCAATCCTTTGTACTTGCTTGCTGTTCTGCTTTGTAGTAGCCTATGTTGTCGGGGGTACGATGTCGTTGCTAAGTAGCGGTACGCAGACGGAAATGACGCTCGGGCAAGCAGCGGCAAAGTACGCCCAAGCGGGGCTGTCGGTGCTGCCATGGGCCGTCAGCGACGGGGAGAAGACGCCGCAAAAGCCCTGGGCAGTCAATGTGTTGCCGCCTATGACAGTGCCAGAAGTCGTGCGCTGGTGGCGGCTGCACCCTGATCACAACGTCGGCGTCATCACCGGTCCGACGGGCACCACGCACACGGGGGCCCTGCCAGCGGTTCGCCAGACCGACATCGTCGGTCTCGACCTCGACTCTGCCCGAGCCATTGCGTGGGCGGAATGCAACCTGCCGGACACGCCGTGGGTCACGCGCTCGGGCCGCGAAGGGGTCGGAGAGCACCGTGTGTACCGGTACCCAACGGACCTGCCGCCGGGTCGCTACATCGCCAACCGCACCGCCATCGAGGGTGTTCCCGGTCTGGACATCCGCGCCAAAGGCGGCTACCTGGCAATGCCTCCAAGCGTGCACAAGAGCGGGCGTACGTACCGTTGGATTGCGCAACCCGTCAAAGTCGCTGACCTGCCCGTGCTGGACCTTCGGTGGTTCAGCAACGACATCCTGAACAACCAAGCGGAGGATGTGCCAACGGACCAAATCGACGCCCCCGACAGCAGCGTGGCGTTGGCTGCTGCGTGGCTTACACAACAACCGCCAGCCGTCGAGAACAAGGTGTCGCCCGGCAGCAACGGCGAGCGGCATACCTACACCATCTGCGCCAAGCTGCGCCGCGGGTTTTTGCTGTCTGCAAAGCAGGCGCTCGACGTTATGCAGGAGTGGAACAGGCGCTGCCAGCCACCGTGGGAGCAAGAAGGCTTGCTGCGCAAGCTGGAACACGCCTACGATTCGAGTCCTGAGCAGCTTGGCGGCATGGTAGCCGCGGACGCCGTTGACCGCCTTGTGCCAACGCCGCAACCGCTGACACCGACAACCGCGATGCCACCAGCGGTCGTCGACGCGCTGCGTGCGGCCACGCAGTTGCTGGCCGAGCTGCCCGGGCTTGTTGTCGACGATCCGGGAGTGCCGTACACCGATAAGTATGTCGCCGCCGCGCTGCTGGTGCGCAGCAAAGCGATGGCGGACTTCGTTCGTATTAAAGAAGAACTAAAAGCGGTCAAGGTGTCCGTCAAAGACTGGGAAAAGCACCTGTTGGCCAGTCAACGTGAAGCGGTCGTCCAGCGGCTGGAACATCCACCGGCAAATCGACCACAGGTCATCATCCACAACGACGAATTGCAAATGGTCACCGCCATCCTAGAAGCCATGGCGAAGGCCCCGAGCATCTTCTACTACAACGACGGGCTGGTCGACATTCAAGGGTCCACGGTCACACCGCTACGCAGAGACGCCACGAGAAACGCCATCTTGCACGCGTGCAGTCCCTGTAAAATGGACACCAAGACGGGCGTAAAAGTGATTACACAGCTGCCGCTGCACTTGGTCGGGATGGTCGATGGCGCACTACCGAGTCAGCTCAAGGAGTTCCGCCGCGTACGGAGCGTTGTGCGCACGCCCTTCTGCACACCAAACGCAGCTACGGGCACCTATCGACTGGTGACGGTCCCCTGCTACGACGCACCAACGCAAACGCTGCTGCCCGAAACACCAGAAATCCGTTTGGAAAATTTCCCAACGGTTGCAGACGCCTTGCACTTTCTTGAATGGATCTTCTCGGACTTCCCCTTCGATTCCAAGACGGATTGGGCGCACTACCTCGGTGCCCTGGTGCTGGTGGTGGCCCGACGCAGCATCAACGGGCCGACCCCCCTGCACGTCATCGAAGCCAGCCAGGAGCGCGGCGGCAAAACGCTGCTCGCTAAGGTCTTAATGCTGTTGGCCGGCATGGTGCCGCAGACCACAGAGTACCCAGACAAGGCGGACTTGGTGCCGCAGGCCATCTTCGCGTCCGTGCGCAACATGCACACGGTGCATGTCTGGGACAACGCTTCAGGCGTCATCGACTCTCCCGCAATGGCACTTGCACTGACTGCCACTGTGTTCGGCGGGCGCATCCTGCGCACCTCCGATACCATCGGCGTTCCTTGTGAACAAATATGGGTGCTTACATCGAACAACGCGCTGCTATCCCACGAGTTGGCCAAGCGCAGCATTCGCACCCGCCTGCTGACCGGGCCATCGGCAGACCGACGGTCTGTCAAGATCCCGGACTTGCTGGAGTACGTCACCAAGAGGCGCAACGACATCTTGTCCGCGCTCTGTCGCTTGGTGCAGCACTGGATTGACGTCGGGGCCCCGAAGGCCCCCAGCGCCGTGTGGCTCGAAGGCTACGAGGCGTACGTGCGCGTCGTCGGCGGAATCATGCACGCTTGCGGCGTGAATGCATGGCTGTCGAACCGCCAAGCGGACGTGCGGCGGTTGGCGGCGCATTCGGATTGGGAGCCGTACTGCCACGCATGGTGGGACAAACACGGGGACAAGCCGGCGCAAATCGGGGCCCTGCACGCCCTGTGCACTGTGACGGGGTTGATGGGCGCCATCGTCGGGGACGGCAACGCACAGAGCCAGCTGACGCGACTGGGCGTGCAACTGCGTAAACAACATCAAGCGTACCACGGGGAGTACCAAATTCTTGCAGTAGAGCAACGGGCGAACAGCACGATGTATCGCCTGCAAAAGATCAACGTCATACCTTTGAACGCCGAGTGCAAGGCTGCTTGACAGTACAGCGTTTGAGCAGTAGCATGACACCCTCGTTGCATGGCGCAACCGCGAGTTGGACAATGAGCGAAAACCAGGACAAGAAACCTCGCGCACAGATGCGGAGGTTGAACGCCACCGCAGCGGAGTTCGTTGCCGCGCTGGTGGAGTTCAAGACGACAAAAGCAGTGGCTCAGCACTTCAACGTCAGCGAACACACCGTCGCCCTGCGCCGCGCTGCCCTGCGTCGACAGAGCGTGCTGATCCCAAAAGAACCTTTCCAGCGACGCGTGGAGCAGCTGTCAGATCAAGACGTGGAGCACCTCAACGGGGTATTGATGCAGCATGGCATGGCCACCGCCGGTTAAACCTCCGCGACCTTCGCAATGGCCAGAAGAGCTGCGAGGGCTCGTGGCGCTCTGTCGAAGTCGCATTCACCTCTCGGCGACATTTGCGTTGACGGAGCGTTGCCTACTGCACACGTACTGGTATGCGCCCCGGCCGTGGCTCGACCCGCAGCTGGGACTGATGGACGCCTTGTATAAGCATCAAACGTGCGTGCGGCTGCTGCAGCAACTAGGTGTGCATGTACGACCCTGAGTTCTCGCCGGAAACATTCAGCCGCGTTTGGAAAAGTGCGGGGGATGCACAGACGGCAACAAAGCAGCTCAGCCAGCTGTACAAGTTGCCAGCAGAGCGGGTGTTGCAGCTCGCCGACGCGCTGGTGCAGGCCGGGGACATCGAACCGTTGCCTGTGCTGCAAGACGGCACCGAGCTGTCCTCGGAGGCTATCTACGAGTTCTGCGTGACCTGGACCAGGCACATGCGCGCAGCCGACGTCGCACAGGCACTGGGCCTACCGATCAAGATTGTGCTGGACCGCTACACCCTGCTGACCGACATGGGCATGAGCTTGCGTCCCAAGCCGGACATGGGCCGTACGCTCAAAGGGCCAGCAGGTGTCAGCGTCGGGCTGTCCAAGATCAATGAAGCGTTGAGCGTTGAGATACTTGTACGCGACGCGCTACTCAAAGAGCGACAACTAAAGCGCAATCTAGGCGCAGCGCTGACGCTGCTTTCGCAAGCGCGCACACTGCAAGCGCAACTAGACACAAGCGTACAGCAAGAGCTTGACGCCAAGCTACACGGTATAGTAGCCTTGCTACGCGAGGTGTTCACCGAGCTAGGACTGGTCGAATGAGTCAACTGCAAACGAAAATCAATGAAGTAATAACGCAAATGCAAACCGAGATTGCCGACTGCAAGGAGTTGTCGGCGGGTACGGAGGACACGTCGGAAGACGTGCGGGCGCAAGCCGCTGCGCTGGCAGACATGGTCGACGCTTGGCGCAAGGTGCTGGCAATCTCCGCCGAGACCATCGGGGCGCGGGAGACGCTCCTTACGCGTGTGCGCTTTGCGCTGCTCGCGGCCGTGGGCAGTGCCAAGGACAAAGCAAGCAAGGGGGCGACCGCCGACATCGTGCTGGCAGACATTGCAGGCGCGCTGGACCACGTACTGCCACCGCGGCGTCCTGGATAGCATGCCGCACCTTCGAGAACATATCAGCCCGTCGCAGCTGAAGACCGCCAAGTTGTGTATGCGTCGCTGGGCGGCGCAGTACTGCTACGGCATGACGGAGCCAGAGGGCCCCGCGCTCGCCCGCGGAAAGCGCGTGCACGCGTTCATGGAACAGTGGGGGCGCACGGCAGCGGTGCCGCCGCCCGATACCTTGGAAGGGCGTGTTGCGCTAGCGTTGATGAGCGTCACACCAATTCCAGAAACGCCCGGCTTGGTATTGGAGCAGGAAATCCTTGTGCCGACGGCGGGCAAGCCGTTCTTCGGGTTCATCGACTACATCGTAATGCCCTACAAAGTAGGTGACCGCCCAGGGGAAGTCGGCATCTTGGTGGGCGACCACAAGACCACGTCGGACTTTGGGTACGCGCTGTCGGAAGAGCAGTTGCGCGCCGACGCACAGGCGCTCATTTACAGCGCCGCTGGCATCGAGGCGTTCAAGAAACGGTTCGATCGGCCGCCAGATTTCGTGCAGTTTCAGCACACGTACGGCCGGACTAAGGGTGCCGCCCAAGCAATGGCGGTGCCCATCTTCTTTACCCCGGCAGAGGTTGCCGAAGGAGTTCAAGGACTCGAAGCATTCGCACTGGAAATGCTGGCGTGGCAGAACACGCCGTTGGCGGAAATACCGCCAACTGAAGATGCCTGCGGGATGTACCCACCCAATGGCTGTCATTTGCGCGCAGAGTGCGCCAAACTAGGCTTGAACACTTATGGAAATCGTCCAGAAGATGAGGCGATCAACCGCCTGCGGACAACCCGCCTGGACGCCATTGACCTTTTGACAACAGGAGCCCTTATGGGAAAGTTCACTGATACCGTTCGCGCCGTTGCAGCATCGGCGCCGCATGCCGCCCCCAAAGCACCCGAACCCTTGCCGGTCGTCGAAGCCGCGCTGGAAGACCTGACCATCAATCCACCAGACGGGGACGCAACGGGCGCCTCCAACATGACCATGACGGCCGACGCGCTGGTCGCGACCACCGTCGACGCCGAGGCGGACCCCGAGGAAGGGTCCGGGTACCTCGCGGCGCCGGACCCGGGGGAGCCGCTCGCACCGCAACCAACGGTTGCGAAAGAGCCGCAGACTACAGCTGCTGCGGCCGCGGGTGTCAGCCGCAAGCACCTGCAAGAAGCTGTGACCATGCTGCTGGCGCAAGCCGCGGGCAAGCCTGCGGTCTTGGCGAAGCTCGAGGAAGTCGCGAAAGCGGACCAGCGCATGCGCTGGCTGCTCACCGGTAAGACCTCAGGCCTCCGCACTGCGGAGCAGTGGCAGGCGCTCAAGGACGTGCTCGAGGCCGCCATCGGTCCTGGCGCTGCTGTTCCTGCGCCGACACCCAAAGCAGTGGCGGCCCCCACGCCGGACACAGACAACCACGAAAACGTCAAGGCGGCGCTGCAGGTGGAACAAGAAGCTACCGTGACGCAGGTCGAGGCCAAGCGGGCGGTGATCGCCGCGCAAGCGGAACTCAAGAAGATCGTCGACGCCGAAGATGACGACAAGATGATGGCGTATCGGGCCGAGGTCCTGGTGCCTGCCAAGCAGGCGCTCACGCAGGCGGATGCGGCCGTCGTCCAAGCGCAACAGGCGGTGGCGGACGCTCGTGCCCGGGCCATGGCAGAAGCCGTGGCATCGGCCGCCAAGGTGCAGCACGACGCTGAGGTCGTCGACAAAGCGCAAGACGTGGTTGTCGCGCCGGCCGTGGAGCAGCCGCCCGCGGGCCGCGGTCTGCCGCTGCCCATCCTGCTGATTGGCGCCTTCCCCGTGCGCCAATCGTTCGTGCACATCAGCGACCTGCTGATGCCGTACGCTGCCAAAGTGCAAGCGACGCACCACGTCGCACACTACTCGGCGATCCGCGCCGACGGCGCCAACAAGGTCGTCGAGGCTTTGGTGGCCGACCTGCACACGGGTGTCCTGGAGCTGCCGGACTTGGTGGTGGCCCACGCCGTGCCGATGCACCTGGAAAGCCGCGCGCTGGAGGCCATTCGCCCGTTCTTCGCGACGGTGCTTGAGGCTGCGCGCTAAGATGGCAGAACCGCGGGTATTCAAGTCCACCGACGACCGGATCGTCCTTATAGAAACCGAGGCTTTCCTCGCGCTCTCCGAGTTGTCCGACTCGTCGGTGGACTTGATACTCACGGACCCTCCGTGGAACACCCGCAAAAAGCAGGTGTTGGGCGCCTACGCATACGGCGACCACTTCATGGATTTCCGCGCCTTCCTGCTACCCGTATTGCAGCACGCTCGACGCGTGCTGCGCCCTGCAGGCGTGTGTATCGTCCACATGGGCATTCAAGAGGCGCACAACGTGCGCACGTGGCTCGATTCCGTGTTCGGCGTCGAGCACTTTCTGGCAGAGCTGATAGCCCACCACGAGGCCGGCCGCGGGGCGGGCAGCTGCTGGGCTCAAAAGCATTCACACATTCTGATCTACTCCAAGGGGGACAACTTCACGTTCAACGAAGACAAGGTCCCGATGACCGAGCGCAAGGCACCGGTACGCGAGTACATCGGGCAGAAGCGCGTCAACAGTGTGTTGCCGGCGACCATGAGCACCTCCGACGGGCAGCGCGTCGGGTACCCCAGCCAGAAACCTTTGACCCTATATCAAGCACTCATTGAAGTGCACACACGGCCCGGCGCCATCGTGTGCGACCCCTTCTGCGGTTCCGGTACCACGGGCGACGCAGCGTGGCGCTGCGGGCGCGCCGCCATCCTTTCAGACAGCAACTCACAAGCCGTCGACTTGACGGCACGCAGGCTTGGCCTGCACCTGGTGGACGACTAAATGGCTATACACATCATGCTCGACCTGGAGACGATGGGCACACGCCCTTCGGCGCCCATCCTGCAAATAGGCCTCGTCGCATGGAACAGCAAAACGGGCGAGCAGGAGGACGCACGCTTCGACATGTTGCTGTCGTCCGCGTGTGACCACGGCGCAACCATAGAGCCCCGCACAGCGCTGTGGTGGGTAGGCGCCGCAGGAAAAGAGGCGCAAGTCGCAATACTACAAGCGCAAACAAAAGCATCTTCCACAGGTGCCGTGTTGGATGCCGTGGACCTGTTCGTAGCCCAGTACAACAACGCCCACGACGAAGTGTTCGTGTGGGGCAACGGTGCCATGCTCGACAACACGCTTCTCGAAGAAACGTATCGTCGAGCAGGTCGAGAGCCGCCGTGGGGCTTCCGCTCGAACATGTGCTACCGCACGCTCAAGAACTGCTTCCCGAACATCAAAGCACCGCCAGCGCCAACGGACGCCATCTACCACGACGCACTACACGACGCGCGGTACCAAATGGAACACCTCAAACTGCTGCTGCTGCAACACGCGCAACTCGACCCTGCGATCGTGTTGCCGACGCGATAGGAAACCCATGGAACACCTTGTTCTCAACGACAGCGACATCGCGTGCCTTTATCGCTTCAAGGGCAACTTCGACCTGGCCGCAAACGCCAGCGCTGCAGACCGCCTGCAAAACGCCGCGATGGCCGTCATGGTCGACACCGAGACCACGGGCACCTCGGCGTCCGATGTCGTCATCGAAATCGCCCTGCAGCCGTTCTGGTTTGACGTCCGCACTGGCGTGCTGCTGGAAATCAGTGACCCCTATGAGGGCTTACAGGACCCCGGACGACCCATTCCGCCGGAAGCGTCTGCAGTGAACGGCATCACGGACGCCGATGTCAAAGGCAAGGTAATCGACTGGAAGCGCGTCAACGTGATGTTGGAGAACGCGCACTTCGTCATCGCGTACAACGCCGCGTTCGACCGCCCCATGGTGAGCAAGGGTCTGCAGGCCGCCGGCTTGCGACCGGCGAAGGTGTCGTGGGTGTGCGCGATGGACGACATCGCGTGGACAAAGCAGCCACCGCGACCGCCGTCCAAGTCTTTGAGTTGTGTGTGCGCGTGGCACGGCTTCTTCTTCAAGGCTCACCGAGCGCTCGACGATTGCAAGGCCACCATCCACCTGCTGGACGTATCCAGGCAGCTCCTGGTGCTGCTGGAGCGCTCCAAGCGCGGCAGTGTCCTCGTAGCCGCCAAGGACGCGTCGTTCCACAGCAAGGACGTACTCAAGGAGCGTCGGTATCAATGGGACCCCACCAAGAAATACTGGTGGACCGAGATGGCTGACGAGCCGGAGCAGATCGACGCCGAGATGCAGTGGCTGTCAGAGCACGTATACTGTCGAGCCGCCAATACCGCGCTGACACTGGCTGTGCCGCGCACGGAGCGCTTTCTCTAGGTGGGGAATCTGATGTCTTTTCTGCAGCAACGTGCAACCCCCGACACCGATGCCAACGCCCGCTGGCTGGCCAAGGTCACCGCCGTGCGGGAGCGGTGGGCAGAGCAGCGCGCGGTGTCTACGCGGGCCCTCGAAGACAAGTTGAACAAGATTGCCGCGGATACGGCCGCGGAAATGGAGAAAGGGGAGTCGCCCGCCGCCAAGCACACGAAAGCGCTCAAGACCCGAGCGCAGTACGACGACATGCGGCGTGTGTTGGAGCTGCCAGACGCGGTCTACGAGGAGCTGGACTTCACCGAGAGCCTGCTCAAAGACCGCACAAAGCGCACGTGGCCCAACGGCAAGCCCGCGCAGTTGCGGCCGATTCAGAACAAGATGTTGACGGTGGCCAGAGAAGCCGACGGCGGCTTCTTCATGGCATCGACCGGCGCCGGCAAATCGTTTGCCGCCATCCTGTCCGGGTCAGTGATGCGCGACGTGTCGCGGGTGTTGATCTTTACGCCCGCCAGCACCGTCAGCAACTTGCGGGCGGAATACTTCCGCTTGCGCAACTTATTCAACGTGTTGCCGCTAGGATCCGCGCTGCGCATCTACTCGCACGAGGAACTATCCAAAGCGCGAGAAGAGGCGCAGGGCGACCTGCTGGACGAACTCATCTTGCACAACGGCGGCGTCCCCGAGAAGACGCTCATCGTGTTCGACGAGGCGCACCGCTTCAAGAACCTGACGTCGGCTCGCGGCGGGCGGGTAATGCGGGCGGTGCTAAAGCATCACGGCCTACGTGTCGTGGTCATGTCCGGCACCATGAGCAGCAAGTCGGTCACCGACGCCGCCCACCTGGCATGGTACGCGCTGCGGGACGGCACGCCGTACCCCGTGCGGTGGTCGGGGCCCGCATCTGCCAAAGAAGGGCACCGCTTGTTGCACTTGGAGGCCCTCGCCGCGTGCACGGATGTCAACGGCATACCAACGCGGGACGACTGGCAAATCGTCAAGCCGTTGGTGTGCAAATACTATCCGCACTTGGAAGCGGGCTTCTGGCAGATCCCGACGCCGGACCGCACGTCGCTAGTGCGCCAAGCGTTCAAGCACCGGCTGCTGTCGACGAAGGGCGTCGTCTTGACCACGGAGAGCGAAATCGCGGGCCTCACGCTGCACATCGCAGGGCTCTATCCCGTCGTGCCGCAGGTGATTAAGGACGCCATCTGCCAGCTTGAAACAGGCACGGACTTCAACGACATGCCGATCCCCGACGCTGCTGCCGGGGCGCGCCTCCGCAAGCAGGTTGCGCAGGGGTTCTACTACATCTGGGCCTGGCCGAAGGATGCGCAAAACATCCCCATCGTTGACCTCGACTGGAAGGCTGCCAGGTCACAGTGGAGTAAGTGCGTGCGCACCGAAATCGAACACAATGCGCGTACCGGCTACGACAGCGAGTTCTTGGTGTACAACAACGTCCGGCGGCAGGTGTTGGCGCTGTGCACCACCGACATCGAGCGCGACTGGGTAAACCACATTGCGCGCACAGTGAAGGACAACAAGACCTGGGAGGACTTTCACACACCGGCGGAAGCGTTGAACATCTGGCACCGCCTGCGGCGCAGGGCGGAAAACAGCACGCTCTGCAACGCGTGGTTGGACTGGTCCGCGGTGCAGAAGCATAAGCTGGAGCCGCCGGTGCGTGGCATCTGGCTATCGACGTTCTTGCTGGACCACGCCGTTGCGTGGGCGAAAGCGCAGCCGAGCCCTCCCATCTTGTGGTATGAGCACCGCGAGGTCGGCGAGAAGCTACAAGCGCTGGGCGTGCCGGCCTATGGCGCGGGCACCGACCCTCCGGCGAGTGGCGGCTTGGTGGCGCTGTCCATCTTCGTGCACAGCGAAGGCAAAAACCTGCAGGACCGGTGGCACCGGCAGGCCGTTCTCTGCCCCCCATCAAGCGGCGTGCGCTGGGAGCAAATGCTCGGACGCACGTATCGAGAGGGGCAGCAGAACTCCGAGGTTCACTGCTTCGTGTACATGCACGACGACGCCTTCGTGGACGCGCTCAACAGCGCACGCGCCGGCGCCGCGTACGCCGAAGACCAGGGAAACAAACAAAAGCTGCTATACAGTCACTATAGCGCTGACGTCAAACTATTCAAACTTGCCTACGGGGCTGACTTTGCAGAGGCTGTTGACGCTGATGCAGAAACCCTGTAGACTACCAGCGCCCTCGGACAGGTGTTCGAGGCGGTTCGTACAGAAAGCAACGCAAAAACAAGGACAAAGACAATGGCAAACGCAAATGACCTCACGGAAGTGGCAGGACAGGACCACGGCTCCGGCGAGTACTTCACCCCCGGCGAACACTTCGTGCGCGTCGAGTCGGTCAGCTACTTCGACTCCAAGTCCGACGGCACGCCGACCTACCTGGTCACGGGTACCGTGCTCGAGTCCCACGGCGGGACGCACAAATTCGAGATGTCGGGAGGCCTTGCGGTCCCCTGCACGCCTCGTGCCGCCGCGCCCATGCGCGTGGGCGGCCCCTTCAGCTGGGTGCAGCTCAAGACCAAGCAGGTGTTCAAAAGCCGCGTCGGCAACTTCAACATCGCCGTCAAGAAGGCGCTGCTGCAGGAAGCCAAAGGCGTGGCGCAGGAACTCATCGAGGCCAAGATCAAGCAGACCTGGGGGGCCCCGGACGACCAGGTCCGCGTTCGCAAGTTCTACGCCGAAGGGCCGCAGAACCCGGACACCACCGTCGGCAACGAGGCCGTCGACATCCTGCAGCTCGGCTTGGCGCAAGACATGATCCTCAAGGTCGTGTGCACTGAGTCGCCCGTGCGCGACAACAAGCGCATCATCACCGACACCACCTGGAAGTGCCCCGAGCCTGCGGACGTGACGCGACTCGAGGCTGCAGGCAACGCCGACGACGAGTAGTCGCGCGAACGTGGCGTGCGGGCGGCCCCCTTCCCCCTTGACTGAGGGCCGCCCGCGTGCTGCGGTTTGATCCCCAAAGTGCTAGTCCGTACGCCCCCGTGTTTCGTTGGGCGGGCGCGTACTTCGGCAAAGCACCAACAACGCTGAAAACGGCAGAACTACAAGCGCTGGCACGGGGCGCTCGCCCTGTATACCTGCGCGCTACGCGGGATACCTTGTTTGTGCCCGACGCGTGGGTGCAGGCGGAAATAGACCCTGAGGGGCCCCTGGCCTGCCGTGCGCTGGCCAACCTGCGCGGTGAAGGGCTACACGTAGCAGAGGGCGTGGAGGCGCTATACGGGCCAACCGTTTTCGGGCTCGTTGACGCACCGGCTATTAGCATTCGGTTTGACGTGCATTGGATGCGGACGGACCCGCTGCCTTCACGGCTCGTGCGTAAGTATGGGAACAGAGACCGAGCTGGCGAGCACTGGATGACGGACCTCGATGTGCGGTCGCACTATACAACGCTCGCGCCGTCGTTTTGTACAGTTGCTTTGTTGGAAGGGGCGCTGCTCTTTGAGGTGCCGGATATGCGGATTTTGTATCCGCCCGCGTTGCGAACAGCCTGCATCTGGGCCGCTCGCGACTGCCTCTATCAAATGGTTCTCCGGGGGGTTCCCGATCCACAGCGGCACACCCAGTTCCTCCCCCCGGAGGACGCGGCGGTGGCGTTTAAGGAGGGCTCGGCGGAGAGGACGAAGGCGGATTTGTGGGCGCCGCGGGATCGAAGCGCGTTGCTGGTGGAGACGAGGACGGGGGATGGGCGACGAGAGCTGCCAATCGAGGGGGTTGTGAATAGGAGCGTGACGGCCCGAACGCATGTGCGCGGGAAGGAGCATGAAGGGCTGCGGTGGATGCGTGTGTGCCCGCCGCAAACGAAGAGCGACGTGGAGGACTTCAACCAGTTTTTGGCACGGTTCCCGCATCGGTTGTACAGCGCGGAAGTGCGCAGACTGCAAAGCGTGTTTGCGGTGCTAGAACGTTTGGAAACCTTTGACAAAAGTATACTACAACAGAAAGAGTTGTATACCGTATTGACAAGCGACAGCGACAAAGAGTATTTTTGCGTGGACGGCGTGCCGGAGTGCTTGGCCGGTCAGCCGCACGTTTGGAGCACACGATGAACGCGAAGAAACTGGTGAGCGCTGCACAGATGCGAATCACGCTACTTGTGCACGCCTCCTTTAGAAACAGCAAAACGAACGAACAGTGGTGGGCCGACATCGGCGCAGACGTCGGGCTGACCGGTCCGCAAGCCTGCGGCTTGGCCCGGCACTACGAGCTGGAACTGCCGGAGGCGCACTGCACCGCGGACAACTGCGAATCGCACGTGTTCGCAAAAGGGCTGTGCACGAAGCACTACTTCCGAATGCGGACCCACGGGTGCGTCAACCCCGTGTCGTCGGCCGCCCGGGCAAAGGCGGCCCCCTGTCACCCAAACAAGAAACATGTGGCACGAGGGCTGTGCAGCGCCTGCTACAAGAAATGGTGGGAGACCCAACGATGAAACTGACACTCGCAGACACAGACGCAAGCAGCCTGCGCCGCCTTGTCCAATTCGAACGCTGGTTCGCCTACGACTCGGAAACGTGGGCCATCACGCCCGGTCAACTAGCGCCGCCGTTGGTGTGTGCCACGACCTGCGGGCCCGCCCTGGAAGACAAATCAGCGCAAATTTTGCTGAAAGAAGAAGCACTTGCAAAAATGCGGGCTGTTCTGGCCGACAAAACGATCACGGTCGTCGGGCACAATCTCGCCTTCGACATGGCCGTGCTCGTCGCCGCCCGACCGGCTCAAATGCTGCTGCCCGTATTCCGCGCCTATGAAGACGGGCGAATCGTCGACACCATGATTATCGAGCAGTTGCGGAAGATTGCTCGCGGCTGGACCAAGTTCGACCCCCGCACGGGTACGCGCCCCAAGTTCTCCCTGGAATACTTGGTGTCGGAATACCTCGGCGAGCGGATGGAAGGCAAGCACGAGCAAGACGCTTGGCGCCTGCGCTACAAAGAACTCGACGGCCTCCCCCTGCTGCAATGGCCCATCGAAGCCAAGCTGTACGCCATGAACGACGCCGAGTACACCGCCAAGGTGTTTATGCGGCAGGTAGAGCAGGTTGGCGTCGACGCCGTATTCGCCAGCACGCTCGTCGACCTGCGCCGGCAGTGCATGGAAGCCTTTGCGCTGCACCTGATGTCGGCGTGGGGTTTTCGCACGGACACCACCGCCATCGATCTGCTGGAGCACGACCTCCACCAACACGTCGACGGCGCTGTGCAGGACCTCTTGCGCAAAGGGCTGTACCAGCAGAAAGGTAAGCGCGTGCTCAAGCCGCCAAGCCGCAACATGGATGTCATCCGTCGTTTGGTTGCGGAAAGCTTTGCAGCGCGCGGGGAGCTGCCCGGGTACACCGCGGGCGGTACCAAGCCCAAAGCGGACGGGTCCCTGGCGCCCGCGTTGGTCAAGACCGACGAGGAGACCCTGCGCGCGGCGATGCACCCCGACCTGGAGGTGTTGGCGGACATCGGAGCCGACCAAAAGCTGCTCAACACCTACGCGCCGGTGCTGCGTATGGGGACGCAGTGGCCGATAAATCCGAGATACAACGTCCTTGTGGATACCGGACGAACAAGCTCGTCAAAACCAAACATCCAGAATCAGCCCCGCCGCGGCGGCGTCCGCGAGTGCTTTGTGCCGCAGCTGGGCTACGTGTACGTCGCCTGCGACTACCACACCGCCGAACTGCGGTCGCTAGCGCAGTCGTGCCTAGACCGCTTCCACTTCTCGGAGATGTCGGAGGCGTTCAAGCAGACGCCGGAGTACCCGCACGGCAAAGACCTGCACTTGGTGCTGGCGGCGAACATCTTGGGGATGCCCTACGAGGAGGCAGAAAAACACAAGAAATCTCGCGAAGTGAAGGACGCTCGTCAGCTGGCGAAGGCCGGCAACTTCGGCTTCCCGGGCGGCTTGGGCTACAACAAGTTCAAGGAGTTCGCGTGGAAGGCGTACGGGCTGCGCCTGGACGACGAGGCAAGCAAGAAACTCAAAGCGCGCTGGCTGCAAGCGTATCCAGAAATGCGCCAGCACTTCGCCGAAGCCGCGGGCCTGACCGCGAACGGCGCACGGTTCACCCACAAGCAGTTGCGCAGCGGGCGTATGCGCGGCGGCGTCGGTTATTGCGACGGACTAAATTCATCATTCCAAGGACTTACAGCCGACGGCGCCAAACTGGCCTGCTGGGCGGTCGTCAAAGAGAGCTGGACCGGTTGGACATGGGACGAGCGCATCCCCGAGGACGCCAAAGGGTACGGACCGTCACCGCTGCGCGGCTTTCGACCCAACGGTTTCATCCACGACGAAATCATCGGAGAATCGCCGACCGACAAGTTCCGCCAGCACGCGCAACGGCTGTCGGAGGTCATGGTCGAGGCCATGCGCTGGTTCCTGCCAGACGTCCCGGTGCTCGCCGACGCCCACGCCATGTACCGCTGGTTCAAGGACGCGGAGCCCGTGTACGACGAAAAAGGACAACTGGTTCCGTGGGAACCGCCCAACCCGAAAAAGCTCTTGCTCCAGCGCAAGAGCGACCACCCCTTACTCGCGGTCGCCGACTGGACCGACGAGCACTGTACACAGCTGCAACAGGAGTTTGCAGATGTGGATTGGAGGCGTGCGCACCGCACGTTTCTACTAAACGCGTTCACAAAGGACGCGTCGCTAAAACAAGGAGTACTCAATGACAAAGCGTAACGTAAAGCTGTACAACCGCGCCATGGAACTGCAAGGGTTCATGCCCTTCGGCCACAAAGTTCTTGTCAACGCTGTCGACCGCGGCGGCGTGCCCGTCGGTTTCTTCGACACGTGGCTCGCCGGCCTCGATGACGAGGCGCAGGCGAAGTTCCTCGAAGACGTCGACAACTGCTTGGTGGTCGCCGCCACGTCCTCCGACGCCGTCGGAACGCTGCGCTTCGCCAATCCCAAGGACCCTCGCAACCAGCGCAAACAGTTGACCGTGGACGTCAAGGGTTTGCGCGCGCGCTTTGGAGGCGCAATTGCATGAGCAACAAGAAACACTTGAACGGCCACAAGTCGAGGTGCCCGCACTGCGGTCGGCCACCACCCGCCGACGGGTTCGGCGCCACTGTCGACCAATGCCGTGAACCCGGCAGCAAGGGCTGCTTGACCTACCAGGCGCTGCACATGCGCGTCGCCTTCAGCCGTTTGGCGCACGCGCATCAAGAACTGCAGGGCGTGGTGGTGCAGCTGCTGCAGGAACTACACAACAAAGGCATCCTGGGGCAGCCGCCAGAGGCGTCTGCGGAAGACGGCGCGCAAGAAGTCGACGAGGCGCTGCTCGCCGACCTGCGACAGCAGCAGGAAGTTGTGCCGTGATTGCGTGGTCCGTCCACCACGGCGATTGCCGCGCCGTCCTACAGGCCCTGCCAGACGCCTGCGTCGACGCCGTGGTGACGGACCCGCCCTATGGGCTCGGCGCTGACGCCGACATCCACAAAGTGCTAGCAGACTGGCTTGCAGGGCGGACGCACTGCCCTGCGGGCGGCGGCTACCAGGGCCGCAAATGGGACGCCTTTGTGCCCGGCCCTGACGTCTGGCGCGAAGTGCTCCGGGTACTCGTGCCCGGCGGGCACATTCTGGCGTCGTCGTCCACGCGCACGTCAGACCTCCTCGGTCTGGCGCTGCGCTTGGCCGGCGCGCAGATTCGCGACACGTTGACATGGTGCTATGGCACAGGGACCGTGGTGTCCATGGGCCTGCCAGACGGCGGCGGCACCGGGCTCAAGCGCTCGCAGGAGCCGTGGCTGCTTGCGCGCAAACCGCCGGGCACGCTGCCGGGACCGGGGCTGCGCGTGTACAACGGGGAGAACTCCCCGGGCGACACAGCCTTCCACCCCGCAAACTTTCTGACCGACGGCTCCGACCTGGAAGGGCAGCCGAAGCGACCTATAGGGGTGTTCTACCAGGCGAAGGCGGCGGCGGCCGAGGCGGACTTCGGGCTGGAGCACTGGCCGTGGATTACATCTTTCACAGACCGCAAGGAGGGCTCAGCGGGCGTTATCCACCCCCGCGCAGGCACAGGACGCCTGCGAAAGCGTAAAAACCCGCACGCCACCGTCAAACCGTTGGCGCTGCTCGAACACTTCGTCGGCCTGCTGACGCTGCCAGATACCATCGTCCTAGACCCGTTTTGTGGGTCTGGCACGACCGGCATGGTGTGCGTCGGCACAGGGCGACACTTCATCGGCTGCGACATCGACGAAACGTCGGTGCGTGCCGCCCGAGACCGCATCAAGGCGGTAGAGAACCTATGAATCTATCAGACGATCAACAACATGCGCACCAGGCCATTATGCACTGCGTGCTGAATGGGCAACGCAACAGCGTGTTGACGGGTCCGGCGGGCTCAGGCAAGACCACGCTCTTGAAAGCCATTCTGAAAGACCTGGACCTACGACAACGACAAGTTGTGCTAGCCGCACCTACAGGGCGCGCCGCCATGCGCATACAGGAACTGACGGGCTGGTGCGCGACCACGCTGCACGCCGTCCTGTACCGCTTCGTCAACGAGTTGCCAACGGGGGAGCTGCACTTCGGCGGACGCAAGAAAATTGCTGATGGGCAACCGGTGGTGTTTGTCTGCGACGAAGCGAGCATGGTGTCCCAGACGCTGTACGCCGACATCCAAGCGCGGGTGCCCCGAGGCTCGTCCATCTTGTGGGTGGGTGACGCCGACCAGCTACCGCCTGTCGACGGAAGCTGGGGACCGTCTTTCCACGCGCCGACGGCACGCTTGGTGAACATCCATCGACAGGCAGAAGGGTCACCAATCATCCCGTTGGCCAACAACATCCGGCTCAACGGCGTGGAACCACCAGCGCTCGGACGGGCGTCAATTGGCGGCGCAGTAGCGTACGCACAACAAGAGAGCGCTGATGCGATCCTCTTGACGTACACCAACCGCACACGGAGGGAAGCAAACACGGCCGCACGCGTGGCCGCGGGGCGCACGCAGCTGCTGGAACCGGGCGACCGCATTGTGTGTACACGCACCAGCAAACGCTGCGGCTTATTCAACGGCGAAACCCGCGACGTCTTGACAGTGTCGGAGAACGACGAGTACACGTTGTCGGTCTCCTGGATTGACGGTGCCGGCATCGTTCCGAAGAGCTGTCTGCGTGGGGAAGAACCGCCGACGCGGAACTGGCACCGCAGCTTGGTGCAGACCTACGGCGACTCCATCCTCTTGGCGGAGTACGGCAACTGTCTGACCGTGCACAAAGCGCAAGGCTCCCAATGGGAGCATGTGGTTTTGCTGCAAGACGGCTTGTTGCGGAATTTGCGCAACACAAACAACACACTCTGGCGACGGCTGCTGTACACGGCGTGCACGCGAGCCAGCAAACAACTGACCGTCTTCAACGTGGGATAGACATGAACATTATTGATGAACTAGCAGAACAGATTGCCGACGCCAATCGACGCTACCACGCGCTGGGAACGCCGTTGTTTTCCGACGCCGAATACGACGCACTGGTCGACAAGCTGCAGGAGCTGGCACCAGAGCACCCGGTGCTGCAGCAAGTCGGCAACCGCCCATCCGTTGACGGCGTGCGGCACACAACGCCAATGCTGTCCTTGCAGAAGGCGTACACCGAGGAGGAGGTGCGCGCGTGGATGGCGACCATGCCAGCTGGACGCTTCCGTTGGGACATGAAGTACGACGGGTTGGCCGTAGAACTGCGCTTCGACGAGCATGGGCTTCTTCGGCAGGCAGTCACACGCGGTGACGGGCACGTCGGGCAGGACATCACGCACATCGTTCAACAGATGTCGAACATCCCAACGGGGCAACCCCTGAGCGCGCTGCGCGGAGAACTTTGTGTGCTCTTGAACACCTTTGCGAAAAAGGGAGGCAAGCACCCGCGAAACGTCGCCGCTGGTATTGTAGCCGCCAAAGAACACGGAGTGTATACGCCGGCAGACCTCGTGTTTTTGGCGCACGCCTGCGGCGATCGCATGGACCCAGACCTACTGCACTGCGCACTGCGCACCAGCGCCGCTGGATGTCTCCTCCCAGTTGACGGTATCGTCATCTTCCACGAGCGGTGGCAGGAACTGGGCTTCACGTCGCACCACCCCAAGGGCGCCATCGCCTTCAAGTTCCCGGACCAGCCGGCCGAGGCAACCATTAGCCACGTCGACTGGCAGGTGTCGGGCACGGGGATCTTGACGCCAGTGGCCATCTTCAAGACGCCCGTGTTGCTGTCCGGCGCCAGCGTCAGCCAGGCCACGCTGCACAATCTCTCGACCGTGCAGTCGCTAGGCGTGCAGCCCGGCTGCAAGGTGCGCGTGGTGCGCCGCGGCGGCGTCATTCCGCACGTCGAGGTCGTGACCGACCCAGGGCCCGGCGGAGTATCCTCCGCCCCTCCGAGTGCGTGTCCTATGTGCGCCGAGCGCACACGCATCGAAGAGCGCCCCGGCTCCAAGGTCGTGGTGTGCACCAACCTACAGTGCCCGGCGGCGGCGGCCCGCCGCCTGGAGCGGTGGTGCAAAGCCGTCGGCGCTGACGGTTTCGGGCCTGCCATCTGCGACGGCTTGGTGGCGCAGGGGGCCTCTGACATCTTGCAGTTGTACCAGCTGGTGACAGCGCCGACTTTCGCAACGTCTACAAGTCGCCGCAACCTCGCCGACGCACTGCGCACGTCCCGGGTGGTCGCAACAGACAAGCTGCTATTCGGCCTCGGACTGCCCGGCCTCGGGGAGAGCCTCAGCCGTCAAATCGCCCGCGCCGTGCCCTTGGAGCAGCTATTCGACACAGATGCGGCGGAGCTGGCGGCGGAAATCCCCGGGCTTGGTGTACCTACAGCACAAGGGGTGCTGCGGTCGTTGCAGATGCGCATGACAGAGGTTGCTACACTGGTCGCGCACGAATACATCGATTACGTGGACGTCGTGCAGCCGGTACGACAAGGCGCGCTGTCGGGCGAGGTGGTGTGCTTCACCGGCGAGCTGACCATCGACCGTCTTACAGCCACGGGGTTGGCGGAGAGTGTGGGCGCCACCGTGGTCAATGGTGTCACCAAGAAGACCACGCTCTTGGTCGCAGCCGATGACACGCCGAGCACCAAGTACAAGAAGGCCCAGCAGTTGGGCGTCCGCATCATCGACGGCCTGAGCTTCCTGCAGAGGGCAGGCTACCAGTAGCTGTCCTTGGCGGCGAAGTCTGCGACGTCACCGTGCAGGATGACACCCGCCGCCAGCAGCCGGCGCACGCACAACAAGAACGCCTCGTCGAGATGTCCGCCGAGGTACAGGGGCGCGAGCCCGGCAGCGCCTTCAGCAACACTGGGTGTAGCGGCAGCATCCGGCAAGATGTAGCCGCCTGCGGGCTCGCCTGCCGGCGGGTCGATGTAGACAGACGCCTTCGGGAATACGACAGGTTTGTTCACGCCGTTGTTGGCAACGATGTACAACTGCACGTTGTCCCCGACAACCAGCGCGACACTGTGTGTCGTATCCGACGCAACCTTGCCGTCGGCCGCCAAGGTGCACGTCAGCGCCGTGGGCTGGTACACGCCCCCGACGAGCTTGAGCAGCGTGATGTCGTAGGTGCCGCCGCGAGCAGGCACGGCCGCCGGGTTGTTGGGGTCGTGGTCGGCGTTGAAGATGAGGTTCCGCCACGTGCCAGCGGTCTGTGCCGTGACTGTGTAGCCGCCTAGAATGGCCGGGATGGCGGGCTCATCCCACGCTGGCAAGTCGGTGCCGTCTGTGCCCCAGAAGGTGTTCTGCGCGCCCTGGTTGCCGCCAGCCGAAGACGCCTGCCAGCGCACCTGCGGTTGCATGTACGTCGGCGGCACCGCGGCGTCCGTATCCGCGGCCAAGTAGAACTGCGCACCGAAATCTGACCACACGAACGGCAGGCGAACAGCCGTCGCGGACCCATTGGCGGTGAACTTGGCGGCTTGCCAGTACGCCGTGCCGACGTAGCAAAGCGTCAAGGTCGCAGACACCGCCGGACCTGCGTTGAACGTCGGGCCCACGGACCAATACAGGCCTTGCCCACTGGCGGTTGTGACTCGGAACAGGCGCCCAACGTCCTTCTTGGTGAAGCCGCCGTCCGCGCCGCCGGCCACCCACGTCAACGTCTGCTGCGCCGCCGCTGCTACTGTGCACTGGTACGACAAGCCCCACTGCGGCGTGACCGCGGCGTCTAAGAAGGCGTGCAGGAGCCCGCGCACACCCCGACGAGCAAACAACACGTGTTGGAGCGCCGCGCGCCACGAAGCGTCGTCGATGTTGCCCGGTCGAGGTAATTGGTACAGCGCCGCAAGTACGTCCAACTGAGGCAACGCCGACCGCACAACCAGCGTGTCTCGTAGTGCTCGCTCTGTCTGTGGCAGCACTTGTAGCAGGCTCACGGCGTCACCCCGATGTACGCCAAGTCGGCCACGATTAGATCACGAGGCAGCCGCACTTGCCCGTTGGAGACATACTCAGACAGCACGCCCAAAAACGACGCAGGCGTTGTACCAAAATACACGTAGCGTCGATCGCCCAACCAGAAAGCGCCGGCAGAGGGAAAGCCTAGTGTGCTCTCCACCAAGATCGTCGTCGCCCCGTCGGGCACCTCGGCGACCACCATCGTTGTCGGCCGTCCGTCAAGTATCTGCATCTCGGCGGCGACGGCTTCCAAGAAGCTCTCGCGCAGGCCGTGCGGAAAGCCTGCCTGCGCCGGGTTGGCAGCCTGGGCCGGCGCCACGAAGTTGACGGTCTTGGCGTTGCCTGCGAGCGGTGTGCCGTTGGCCAACGCCGCGTCGGTGGCCGTGATTGTGTAAGTGCCGCCGGCTGAGGTGTTCGGACTGAACAGCAAGTCCACCAACAGGGCGCCCGGGTTGACGAACGCCTGCACCACTGCGCCGCCGAGCGCCGCGCCTTGCGGGGTCAGCGACCACTTGTGCGGCTGCAGTGACGCCGGGTCCATGGCGGCGTCGAACGTCGCCACGGCCTTGGTCAAGCTCGATGCCACCACTGAAACAAGCGCAGCCACTACGGCACCCCTAACAACTTCTCAGCCGTGGATGCCCGCGGGCCAGCCGGAAGGCGTACAGGGAAGCCTTGGCGGATGGACCAGAACTGCCCGCCGCGCCCGCGCCACAGGATGCGCAAAGCTTGCGACGCCAGCAGCTTAGTGCCCCAGCCAGGGCCCCAGGCAACTTCGACGTCGTACACGCCGGGCGGTACAACCGGCAACATGAACGGCAGCTTGTCCCCGATGGCATTTGGGGCGCATTCAAACCCTTTTCCGTACTGCAGGCCCCAGCAGCCAAACTCGTCCTTGGGCCAGTACGCTTGGCCGCCAAAGCTCTCGCGCAAGCGGACGCGATACGGGCCCTTGCCTGCCACGGCGTACCAGGACGCTGCCAGGCTGAGGATGACGCCGCCATCGTCTGGGAACTGCTTGCCCGCCACAACAGGCAAGATAATGAGCGCCGTCGTGCCGGCGCCGCTCTTATCGCCCCAGCCAAAGTCGATGCCCTTGGCGACGGGGCCTGTGGTTGGCGTCTTGCTGCCCCATCCCCAGTCGTAGAACTGGCCCGGCTGTACATTTTTGCTCGGTGAACCCCAGCCGTAGACAGGCAGTGGCATACACGCCCCCTACCTACGTCTGCCGATTGGCTACCACTTTCCAGCGGTCGCGCAGTGCGAGTAGGACGCCGGACGACCAGTTCGCGGACATCACCATCGTGTCGGCGCCCTCGATCTGCAAACCAACGCCGCCGCTCTTGCCCACGATGGTGATGTTGTTGGCGACCGCCGAGCCGTCCGCATCCATGACGCAGATGACGCGCCCGGCCGTCGGAGCGGCGGGTAGGTTGATGACACGGTTGCCGACGCCGACCCCTGTCCAGCGAATTTCCAAGGACGTCGTCAAGTCCGGCACAGCGTACGACGCCCCGCCGTCCAGTGTTTGCTCGTTGCCGTCGATGATCAGCTGCCCGTCGTCCAGGCGGATGCCGCGCCCGAAGATCGCGATCGAGGACGTATTGTCCTCCGTGATGTTGCCAGCCTGCGTCAAGTTTCCAGCGTTGTCGAACTTGGCGATGCGGTTGGCGGTGCCGGTTGGCGTAGCCCCCGCACCTTTGGCGCCGTTGAACGACAGCACGTAGGTGCCGCCTCCGGGCGCAGTGGCAACGCCGATGACGCGGCTGTTGGTACCAGCCGTGAGCGCTGGCAAGCCCGCGTCACTGACGTAAACGGAAGCCCCGTCGGCGGGGGCGCCTGCAAGGCCCGCGACGGCACCCACGGTCACGGCGGCGACCTTGGAGCCGTTGATGATGGCCGCGCCGTTCAAGGAGCCGCGCACCAAGTACAGAGGGCCCGCCACCTTCGCAGCGGTGTCCGCCAGGGCCTTAGAGAACAGCGGCAGCGCGGCGGTGCCTCCGGAGATGTACACGACGCTGTCGGCGACGAACGCCTCGGTCGCTTGGCCGATGACAACCACGTCCGGCTGTGCCACATACTTGCTGTAGGACGCCACGGCCATTACACGCTCCGAATGGCGGTGACGGTCACCGTGGCACTGCCGCCTGCGGGGCTCGGGGCCTGCAGGCAGCACAAGCCGACGTACTGGTCCGCGGCCACGTTGACCGAGAAGTCCTTGACCAGAATGGTCGGCGCATTGTCGGTCGCGGCTGACCCCGTGATGGTGGTGCCCATCAACGTAGGCGCGCCCGCTTCCCAGGCAGCTTCGTTGCCGCTGTACAACCCGAACTCGTAGGTGCCCGCCGCCGCGCCACCATCCGCCAAATACACCCGAAAGCCCGTGAACAGTCGGGCCTCCTTGATGTAGAACAGGGCGTGCGCGCGCTTGTTGCCAACCACGACCACGGGCGGCTCCACGGTGCCGGGGGAGAAGCCGTTGGCCGTGATGGTGCCGCCCAACTGCGCGGAGAACGCCACACGCTCAGAGTTCAACGCCTTGGGGTCGTTAGGGAAGGCCGCAGCCTGCTCCAAGTAGATGACGCCGGGCACGCCGTTCGTGGCGAAGTCGATGTGCGCGCCAGAGTGCTTGTGCAGCGTGTTGTTGTTGAAGATGGCGTAGCCGCCGCCGATGAGCTGCAGCACAGCCGGTGGCAGCACGAAGCCTCCCGCAATGACCGCCTCGAGCTTCTCGATGATGGTGCGCAGCGGGGCGTACCAGTTGCGCTCTGACGGCGCAGGCTTCTGGATGGCCGCCGACGCGCTGGTGACGCGGATGGTCACGAACGCCGTGTCGGGCGCCTTGTAGATGTCCGCCTCTGAGGACGCGGCGTTGTCCTGGTTGGTCGCCACCAGGAAGATACGAATGTTTTCCCAGACATTGATGCCGATGACGACCGGATTCTGTAGCGTCGACGCGGCGTTGTCGGTGTCCTGGAAGCGCGCCGTCGAGTTTGGGGGGTTCTCGATGATCTGCCAGGCGAACGTCGGCGTCGGCGTCGGGTCGGCGTCGTCGATAAGCCCGCCGTACAGCGACACCTGCGCCGGCAACGCGGCAAACGCCAACGTCGCATCAGCAACCGGGGGCGGGCTGCCTACGAGCGGGATTGCACTGGCGTAGGCGACGACGGCCATTATCGACACCAAACCTGAACGAAAAAGCCGCCGTCGGCCGCTACACCATCGCCACCCCTAATAAAAATCCTCGGAAGTCCTGCTGATGTATACACGTTTACAAACTGCGTAGGGTCTAAGGGATTTGCATTCATCTGTAACACAGACGGTGCAGGATTGCTTACCGGCATTGTGAACGATAGTACGCCGATGGATAAGCGCGTAAACGTAATTTGGCCAAAAGGGGAAGCTCCGCCGTAGCCCGCAAACAATACGGGTGTATTGAATAGTGCGTAAGAGTTGGCCTGCGCATTCCCGTCGTATTTTACATAACCAGAAACAAGCAGATACGGCCGAGCATTTAACGCCAGCACGGTCGCCTCAGCAGCCGCCAGATCCGCGTTCAACTGCGCGAAGTCACGCACAGGATCCGTGTACCACTGCTCGTCTCCGGCCTTAGAGAGGAACCGCTTCATGCGCGTGCGCATCTGCATCAAAAGGGCGGGAAGACCGTATGAGCGCTCTGTCGCGGCACCTCCGAGGAAGTTTTTCCAGACGTTCCCGCCATCTGTACCTGTTTCCAGGTAGCTCAACGCGAGGGTGTTCAAAACGCTCGGACCGGAAGGTTGCGCGACAGACCCCGGCTGTTGCGCTTGTTGATACGCTACCCAGGAGTCCCACACAGACAACGGTGTAACGACGGGCGTGTTTCCGTTCCAAGTGTTGATGACAGCTACGGGAGACCAACCGCTGTTAGTACTATCCGAGGGGTTGAGTGCAGAAAACTTCAGCTCAACAACAACACGCTTGCGCGTCTTGAGGGACACACTTTGTGCGGCACCTCCAGTGAACTTGCGCCGACCGTCAACAGCTGCGTCCACGACCTTGGGGCGTGCGTAGATGTAGACGGCCTGGGCAACGTAGGCCGTATAGTCCCACTGGCTCTGTTGTCCCTCGTTCAGCGGATTGAACGTGACGATGCCGCCACGCCACGCCTTGCCTGTACCATCGACGGCCGATGTGCCTGCGCGCTGCGACCAGTAGAACTGGAAGGTTGTCGGCGCCATGTAGAGCACGGGGCCGGCGGCCGTCAACGTAACGCGGAACGGCGAAAGACAGCCGCCGCCCGGGCCCAGGAGCGCGCCCAACGATAGCTGCGAGGCGTCGTCGACGAGGTCTTGAAGGGCGTCGAAGTCCGGCAAGTCTAGGCGTTCTTGAGCCTCTACGCGGACACGTGCAATGTTTGGGCGTTCTACGGCCACGTCATCCTACTACGGCAAGGTTGGGAAGACCTTGATGGTGCCCAGGCTGGAGCGCAAAACGGAGACTTCGTCGGGGTACTGGTCCGCCAGCGGCGTATTGGTGCCCGCCGTAAAGATGTGCACGTTGCGCATCCCAGGGATGTCGAGCAGCACGCGGCTGAGTTGCGCCACAAAGAGCGGCTCGCCGGGGCCTAAAGTTTGCATGTAGGCGGCCGCGGTGTCCAGCGTGGATTGCGCCAAGGCTGCGATGTCGTAGCCGTCCAGCGGCACAATGTGCACATCGAACGACACCAAGACCATCAGCGGTGGCTGCACGAACACGCGGCAGCCCGCGGCCACCCAGCCCGGCTTGTTGGCAGGGTCGCCGGGGTCGCCGTCCAGCTCGCGCTGTAACTCACGGATGATGCCCGTATAGACGGAGTAGTTGCTGATCTGCCAAATATCCCCAGCTTGGAGAATGGTCGTCGGGCGCAAGCGCACAACGCCCCGCTCGTAGAGGGAGTCGTAGTCGACGTTGTTGATCAAGGAGTACGGCGCCAACCCGCTGGCGGGAATCACCGTGACGTTTGGGATGGGCCCTGTCGCAGGCGCCTCGTGCCACAGCGTGCGCACGCCGACTGCGGGCACCGCGGCTGACACCGCGACCGCCGCGGAGGTGATGCCCCCCATGCCGGAGCCGTCGTCGACGACCAGTACGGACTGCCCGGGGAACTGGGGGTTGATTGCGATCTTGGCGAACTTGAGCTTGCCGCCACCGGCTGCCGTGAACGTCAAGGCGGCGTACGCGAGCGCTGCCGGTTGGCTGCTGGACAAGCTCTGCAAGTACAGCGCCATGCGCGCCTGGACCTGCGCCTTGGTCTCCTCGTCGATGCCGCTGGTCAAGGCGCTCGCATTGACGACGCTGACGATCCAACTCGGTGCGGACACGATGGTGTTGATCTCACCTGCGGCGCAGTTCCCGACGGACCCCGGGGACACGCACGTCGCCGACACGCCGGTCAAGAACAACACGTTCGGCGCAAAGACGTACGCCTGCAGCGTCTTGTAGGTCACGCCATCGGCGCGTCCGAAGACGGTTCCGGCGGGCAGCGTCTGCTGTTGTGCGCTGGCGATGCGCGTCACCACCAGCACAGCACCGGCGGCCTGCGCGGCCTTCTGTCGGGCCTGCGGCGTGGGAAGCTCCAGCAGGCGCTCGTCCAGGTCAGTGAGCGCAATGTTGGGATTCAGGATGTTGAAGCTGTCGCGGATGGCGCGCAGGCGCTGCTCAACGTAGGCGATTTCCTCCCCAACCGCTTGCAAAAGAAACCGCAGGTCGCTGCCCGGCGCGATGTCCGTCAGCTTGGTACGCGCCTTGACGCGCGCCGCCATGGCCAAGGTGATGTCGTCTGCTGCTCGTGCGGTGAACGCCATGCCGTGTAAACTACCACAACTGCGAAGCGGCTAGAAGGGCGCGATGATCGACACCTTGTCCGGCTGCGGCCCGGCAGGGATGACGTCGAACTCCGCCTGCCACACGCTGTCGACAAACTGGATGCGCACGTCCCGCACAGCAACCACGCGAACATCCTTGAGCAGTTGTTCTTGAATGTCCAAGACCGCCCACGCCGCCAGCTTGTCTGTCATGGCATCGCCGGGCCCGGCGGTCAACATGCCGTAGTCAGGGAACGATTTGACCTGGCCCAGCTTGGTGGTCATGCGGTTGACCAGTGCTTGCGTTAGGTTAGCAACGCCGCTTACACGTTTGATGTCGGTGCCCGTTCCTGCTGTATCCTGGTAGGCGGGCTGGGCGTATACCCAGTCGCCGTCGGGACCTTCAAGCAGGTCCACGCCGAACATTGCGTCCACGTCGCCCGTGGCTGCAACGCCGCTGTTGATGCCGGAAGGTACCAAGACCTTGACGCCGGCCTGCAGGGGCGCCCCACTGCTCTGGCTGCTGGCGTCCTTGGCGTTGTTGAGCAGCGCCAAGGACAGCCAAAAGCCCGGGTCGCCGTAGAGGTGCTGCGACAAGGCCTTCCAGTTGAAGATGCCGGGGGGCACGAGAAACAGCGTGACATCGGTGGCGGGGACGCCGGTAGACGCCGCCAGCCCTGAGATAGCGTGCACGCCCGGCAGCGGCGTGTTCTGCTGCACGGCGGCGGCTTGTAGAAACAGCGCGCTGCCGCCGGACAGGCCGAACCACGTTAGCGCATCACAGTACGCCGCCTCCGCCGCAGCGAGGACTTCGGCTGGCGTGTTGTGGAGCGCTTTGAGGGACTCCCGCAACGAGCCAGCGGCAGACACCAGGGCGCCCAACGTCGCCAGCGGCATCAACTGCGTCGACCGGACTGCTTCCAGCGCGCGTGCGACATCCGTAGCGACTTGCACGTATTGCAGCACGTAGATGTTGGCATCACGCACCTGCGCCATGACGCGCTGGATGCCTTTGCCCTCGGAATCGAACCACACGCCCGCGAACAGAAAGGCTGCGAGGCCGCTGCCGCGCACCGTCGTGGCAATACTGTCAAACTCTGAAAGAACCGCCGCTGCGCGCTTTGTCAGCGCTTCTCGAACATCTGCTTCCGCCCCCGTCTCGGCTAGTCGGTCTTTGCGTCCGAGCAAACGCGCGATTCCTTTGGAGCGCCGTAGGTCTTTTTGTTCGTCCTCGGACAAGGTGTACGCTCCCCGCCCACCCGTCGACCCGCCAGACGCAAACGTAAAGCTTGCGCGATCGCTGTGCTGCTGCGCGGTCAAATCCTCCCAGCCCTCCAGCACCAAAGCCCACTCCGCCGAGTTGCGCGAGGACGCGGCGTCTCGGTCAAATACGAACTTGACGATCTCGACGGCGAAGTGCTTGTTTTCCTTGAACGCGTGGAAACGCAGGTGCGTGTACGGCGCTGCCTCGAAAGCGTATCGCTCATCACTCAGCCGCAGATTGCCTGAATCCCGGGCGTCGCGTTGGTAAGCGTTCAAGAACTCGTTGAACTCCTCCAAGATCGCCAGTGGCTCCATGGCGCGATCCGGTTTTTGCTTCTTTTCCGTCTTCGGTAGCGTGTCGTACCACGGGCGCGGCGCCGTCCCCGACCGCCCAGAAATCGTGATCGACCACGACCGCGGCTCTGAATGCTCCCTCCGGGGTTGCGACCCGAGAGTGAAGTCGATGGACGACGCGAACTGCTCGGTGATCGATAACCGTGAAGGACCGTTCGGCATCGGCATCACGCCGCGGAGGTCCGACCCCCTGCGCCACGCCAACACGTAGTGCGACATTGCTTCGGGATACGGGTCAAGGGTGCGTGCCCACCGTGTCTTTTTTGGGGCTGCTGCCATTGAAATCTCCGCCTACCCTGGTGCGCTCTCGTTGGTGTCGGCGCCTGCGGCGTCCGCTACCGACAGCGTACTAAGGTCGACGGTCGCCGACAACAACTCGTCGCCTGGAGAATCCACAGCGTCGAACGGCGTGCCGCTGAAGACGCCTAGTGACGTTTGTCCCGCAAGCACGCCGATGTATAGCGCCATTGTCGCAGGGTTGATACCTCCGGCCAGCGTCGCGTTGGCCGCCGTGAACATCACATTGAGCTTGCTGGTCAAATCCGCCAAGTTGACCGCCACGTCGTTGATGGCGTCTGCGTGCTGCTGCAAGACCGTCAGCGTCTTGTTGCCCAGCAGCAACCGCTCCCCTGTTGTCGTTGTCGCGTGGCTGATGCGCAGTTGCCCGTTGTCCGGCAGCTGAATACGCACGGGGGACTGCTGCGGCGACTGGATGACAATGCTGCCGTCCTTGCTGATGATGATCTTGGACGACCCGTTCGCCACCACGAGGTCTTCCAGCGCGTGCATCTCCGGGTAGTCTTCGTCCGCCGACGGCGCCGAAAACTGCGTGTCGACATGCGCGCCCATGCTCGGCGACGGCCGTGCAACGGTCGGCAAAATGCTGGAACCGTTCAAGCCGATGATCTTGGCAGCAGCTCGCGCGTCCGTCGCGTCGGCCACCGGCGGCACGTACACATAGCGCTCGGCACCGCCGCCCAGCACCGGCACCGGCACGCCAACCTCTGCCTGGCCGTGGCCGTTGATGAGGTCCATCTGCGGTGTGCCGTTGTGGCCGATGTAGACACGGGTGACCATGAAGTCCCCGCCGATCCTTTCGCGTGCGCCGTGGTAATCAGTCATCGGGGGCATTCACCTCTCGATACGATGTACCGCGTTGATCGTAGTGAACAAAGTTGTTCTTGCCGCTTGCTGCTTTCGGATACGTAATCACCGCCCCTTGAGGGATAACGCCGTCGTCGGCCAGTTTCGCGATACCCTTTCCAAGGGTTACAGCATCTCCAGGCCACCGCAAATCGACTGCAATGCCCAGCATGTGCTTGCTGTTCGCCGCGCCACCCGTCGAGGTGTTGTTCGCCGGGCTGCGATAGCCGCTGACAACTTCGAGCTTGATCTTGTTGGTGTTTTGAATCTTCTCCACGGCTTGACACACCGCGAGCAGCGCCGTCAAAACTGCAGGTGGAATCGCTGCGCCGTCGGGACTACCAACGCCCTGACCGACCATTCCGGGCGACGATGTGTGTACCGCGCCAGTATGGAAGTTCGGGGTCAGCTGCACGGGCTTGCTGCTGCCCGCGGTGGCGTAGGTGATGAGGTTCTTGGTGGTGCTAGCAGGACGCACAGAGCACGAGAAGAAGTCCTTGTTGGTGGAGAACAGCCCGCGGGACAGTTGAATCGTGGTGCTGGTGCTCCACGCCCCGGCGGAGCCTCGGGACATCCGATGTGTAACTGTGTGTGCATACGCTGTCAAATACTGATACGCCACGCCGGTGTTCAAGCTGTCGTTCACCAAACGAAAGCTGCACCACATGCCGGCTTTCATGCGCGGTCGGCAGACGACGTTCGCGGTCGCATTGATGAACTGCTCACCCGCGCCAACAATCGTCCACAGCTTCTCGTTCAAAGATGTCAGCCGGTCGATGAGGTTTTCGTTCGGCTTGTCCGTCGCCTTGGCCGCCAGGCTGGAGAGCTTCGCAGCGGCAGCCTTGTGTGCCTTCGTTGCATCTGTGACGGCAGTCTTGGCCGCGGCGAGGGCTTTGACGCCCCCGTCATAGGCCGCCTTGGATACGTCACGCCCCACGCGCGCAGCCTTCAGCGCAACGCTTGCCGCTACGACCGGCAGGCCGGACGTGGAGAGCATCGTTGCCTGCGCGAGCTTGAACGCCGCGTCAGCGGCCTTGTAGGCTGCCTCCAGAGGCGCCAGCTCCTGTTCTGCCAGGGTGACTAGCGTTTCGGCGCTCGCAAGCGCCTTCTCTGCTGCCACCACAGCGGCCGCTGCAGCCGTCGCCGCCGCAGTCTTCGGCAAGGCAGCGCCCGCGCCGGCTCCGACCTTCTCACCGGTCAACACAAACGGCCAGGTCGGCTCCGCTGCGTGCAGCCCGTAGCGCAAGAACTCCGCCGGTCGACAAAGCACCGCGTTGCCGGTGTGCGAGTACAGGCGAATGGCCCCCTCGCCGTCGTTGAGGAAGTTGCGGGCGAACACGAGGTTGACGCGGTCCGCATCAGAGACGCGCGCGTTCGACAGCGACACAATCTCGCTCGGTTCAAACACGTAGCGCCGGGCGCTCTGTGCGTGCGTCAACTGCGGCTTAATGGGCGTCTGGAAGATTCCGAGGCGCTCGGACGTAGGCTTGACGTCGTCCGCGTCGGGGCTGGCGAAGTACGCGCGCGTGCGCACCACCGCAGCTTGGTTGATGGGCTCCATCTGAAACGGCTTGAAGCGGTAGACGAGGACAGGCTGCGCCCCCCCGAGAACGTGCCCGAGCTGCGACAAATGCGCCGTGCCACGCGAACTGTACTCGCTGGCACGAGGGTCCGTGCGCCCGCCCTCCCCTGTGGTGTGTGGATACGGCGCGGCCCCGCGAAGGCCTGCAGGGCCTGTTGTGGGTGAATGCGTGCCCTCTGCGCTACCGGGGTAGTCGCCGCCGGAATGGTCGATCTCCCAGGGCCACTCCAAGGACGGGAACAGCTCGACGATGTCTTCGTCAGGCACGAACGTACGGTTCAGCCACGCCCACACTGGCGACTGCGGCAAGAACGCCGGCAAGCTGCGCAGCGCAGCGCCGAACGTCGGGTGCATGGCACCAACACGATCACGGGCGAACAGGTTGGCGGTGCGCTCGTCGTGCACGATGGGCACTTGCGCGCGAAAGTCCGGCGAGCCTGCTGACGCCGGCAATAGCGTGTTGGGCACCTTGAGCGCGCCGACCCGCTGCCACAGCGCCTGCAGGCAGACGCCGAGGCTCTCGTTGGCAGCGTTCTGCAAGACAGTGCGCAGTACGTCGCTCCACGTCTCCAGCGTGTAAATGGACCCGTCGGCTTGCGTTTCAGACGACCCCGCGACCCGTATGTTGCTCTGGCCGACAGCTGTCAGCCAGCTGACACCTTGAATCGTCACCGGCGTTGCGTTCGTGGGGCCGCCGCCGCCTTTCAACCCGTTCAACAACCCGAAACCGATGCTGATGTCGGAGATGTAGCAGAAGGCGACCGCGGGGTAGCGCAACACGGCGCTGCTGTCCTGTAGCCGGATGACAATCCACGCGCCCGGTCGAATGTGTCGCGGTTCCCAGGTGTCTGATGCGTACGAGGCTCCTGCAAACTTGCCGGGCAGCACGTAGGTCATCAACTCCGCCGGCAACTGCAGCTGCAGCGTGCAGGTGTTCCACGGCGGGTGCACCGAGTCCATCCACTCCAAGTGGGATACGAACTGCGTGACGTCCACACCTTTCGGGGGATCGATGTCGTGCGCTCTGTGCCCGTGTATCTCTACACGGATGTTGGTGAAGTTGCTGCTTTCCATGTATTAGATGCCACCCGAGGCAACGCCGCGCATACTCAACGCCGCATATACGCCTTCCTGCACCCACTGTGGCATCAGCGTACCAAAGGATATCTGCAACCCCTTGATTGTCTCATGTAGTTTTGCAACCTCCTCCGCCGTGTTACCTTCCATGGCCATGTTTTCGGCTGTGCGCTCCCCTGTCGCTGCAATGCGGGAGAACTGTCCGACGTGCGTGCGAAACCCAGCCGCCGGCTGCTGCAACACCCCTTCCATTGCCCGCGTATTAGCGCTCGCCAACGCTTCAGCCTCCGTGCGCGATCCGTAGGAATGCAGCGCCACGGCCCCCACTTTCTGCTGTTGGCGCAAACGCTCCGTCGGGGACGCCGAAGCCAGGCGCTCCCGCAAATCGAAGACGTCCTTGCTCTCCCCTGCCAAGCCCGCCAACACGCTCATGTCGGAGACCTGCTGCAAGCTGGACTCCAGTGACGCCAAGGTGTTGCGCCCGGCGCCCGCGATGCCCTTGGTCATCGTGTCGCCGCGCTCGGCGCCGAACATCTTGGACAGCCCTTTGGTCATGCCGACCTGGTGCGTCCAGTCATACGTCTGCCCAAGCGCCGACGCAGACGCGCCGTGCTGCAGCATGTCTTGCAGCTGCCCGCGCATGGAGTCCTCGGTCAGCCCCGCGGACTGCATCCCGTAAACGCCAGCGCTCAAACGCGCCTTGCCAGACAAGCCACCACCGCGGCCCTGCCTGCGCGCCCACGCGCCTACGGTACTGGGCGCAACGCCTTGATTTATGCCTGCAACAAGCTCCTCGTTCTCCGTTTTGGTGTACGCAGCGTTTCGCCCACGTGCACGCAAATACTCGCCTTTGGAGGACAGCATCTCATCGTGGTCGATTCCGTGGGCGGCTGCGAAATCCATGAACGGATCGTCGCGCAGTTGCTTGATGTCCGTGTATGCACCCATGCCGGCACTGCCACGCAAGCCTTTCTCCCAGCGGGCGTATTTGCCGGTGCGCTCTTGAAGCTGGTTGTACCCGACGTAGAGCGACCCGGCACCCACGAGCGCTGCAGCGGCCGCACCGCCCGCAACAGCTGCAACGCCTCGACCCATGCCGCCAAGTGCTCCGGGCGGCGCTTGCGGTGGTTGGCCGGGTCCGAGCAACCCGGACCCCATGGACTGGTTGTACGCTTTTGCGTAAGCGCCCTCCGCCGCGATGCGCCCGCCGGTGCCCGCCACGTACTGCGACCCCCGCTGGAAACCTTGTGCGATGAAGTGCCGCCCCAGTCCTGCAGGCCCTCCAATGGCGAACGCTTGCACGGCTGCTGCATTGGAACGCTCGCTCCGCTGCGACGCCGCCAACGCTTCACGGTCCTTGCGACGCGCATCCCCTTCTTGCTGCCGGACGTGGCGGTCGTCCGCGCGCACCGACATGCGGTCGGCGTACCCTTGCGTTTGCGCCTTTTGATTCTCGACCGTGGTGGCGACCTTGATGTCGCCGCGCAAAATGTCCGAAGCTGCTTTGTCGCCTAAGCGCTTCTTGTTCTCCTCCGTTTGCTCTTGTCGCGCTTTCGAATTCTTCGCGAAACGCAAATTGATCTCGTCACGTCGTGCTACTGCAGCCTCTGCGCTCGCCGTTGAGTTCGTTTTCGCCGTCTCCAGGCGCGTTGTTGCAGTGTCTGCTTTGACTTTGGCAGCCTCAATCTCGTTAGCCGTTGAGGTTGTGCGCGACGCCGCGGACGCGGCTGTCGACGCGGCCGTTTCTCGCTGCGCCTCTTGTCCCGGGAAACGCGCCGCGGCGACAGCCTCGGCCTCTGCTACGCGCACCGTCGAGCGTGCACGCAGGGTATCCACGGACTCCGCATCGGCGATCTTGCCCAACGTCTCGGACAAGGCGTTCGCCCGCTGCATTGTTTGGCGAATCGCTTCTTGGATCTTCGCAAAGGACGCAACAATCGCGTCTGCATTGGGGACAGCTACACCGAGATCGATGGTTTCTTTGTTGTCCGCCATGCACTACCCCGCGTCACCCGCAGCCGCATTTCTGCGTGCCTCGGCGTCCCATTGTGCAAGCAAGGGGTCGTTGATTACAAGCGATCCGTCGTCTTTGAAGGCGATCAACGGGATACCGCTAACGTCGTGCATCTGGTCGAACTGCGCCCACTGCTCCGGCGACAGCGTCAGATACTCAAGCTCGCGCAGCGTACCTGCGGGCAGGTCGAACTGCGCCGCGTCAACCCTGCTCCGCGGCAGCGGCAATCGCGAGATCAAGGTCTGGAGCGCCGACGGTGAGATGTTGTTCCGCGTCCGTCTCGCGCGTAAAAGCGCCTGCTCCAAAAAAAATGTCGTTGTGTTTCAGCAGTTTCTCAGCGACGCGGTAGAGCAGGGCGTCGTGCACCGGCGCCCACCTGCTGAACCAGTCAGGCGGGTCCACCAGCTGGATGATGCACATCGCGTACGCGTTGGCCCACACGCGCCACGTCTCCGGCATATTGTCGAAGCTGTCAGGCGCGGCCAGGCGGGACAACACGCGCCCCATTCGGGCTTTGTCGTCGACGTCGGTGATGACCTTGCTGACGAGCACGCCCTCGTGCAGCACGCCCTCGGGGTCGAGGTACCGGACATGGATGTCCATTGTCGGCGACACCAGCGGTTGCGGTTTCGCAGCGGCTGGGGGCGGCGGCTCCGTGGCCGCTTTGATTGCGCGCATGTCCAGAACAGCCATCAATTACACCGCGGGGCCGTACGCTGGGGCGTGGGATTCCAACCGGATGGCGCGGAACGATACGTTGCTCATCGCCACGCCTTCCCGGGTGAAGCTCAGCGACCGCCCCGTGAACTTGAGGCGATGTACGGTGAACAAGACGTTGTTCGTCAACGAATCAACAACGAACAGCTGCGCATCAGGGAACAAAATGAGCGTGGCCTTGTCGCCTTGCGGAAAGACTTTCTGCTCCGCAATGCCGTCGCCGTAGATGACCACCACGCTCATGGACCCCGTGACGGACACGCTGTTGAGTTCCAACTCCTCCGTGTAGGGGTTGTCCAAAACGTCGACAGCCGTCAAGTTCTGTGTCTCGTCCACCTGCAAGTTGACGCCCCAGCCGACGATTTTGCCGCCAATGCGAACCTGGGTACGAGCGCCTGAGAAAGGCTTCTTCACCGTCGCCATATGCTACCTCTGCGCGAACTAGAACTGGCCCAGGTGCGCCGTGACCAGGATGAAGTTCAGCGGCTGCACAACGGCCACTTCGTAGTCCACGCTGTAGGTGTCCCCTTGCAGCGTGACGGCCACGTTCTTGTACGCCTTGATGACGCCATCCAGCACCTGCCGGTCGAGCGCCTGTATCGCCAAGCCGCGCACAACGTCCGGGGGCAAGGAGCTGGTGAGCGGCTCGCCGATGAGCTTCTTCAGCGCTACGCGCAAGAAGAAGATGGACATGTTCAGCGACTCGTTGGCCGAAACCTCGGAGTACACGACGTTGTCGTTGTTGGTGGTCACCGACCGCAAGCCCGCTACAACGCCGTTGGCGTTCTTGTACAGCGCGCAGATGTTGTTGGCGATGACGTTGTTTTCGGTGCCGTCAGCCCACGAGTGACTGATGTCCAAGAAATCGAAGACCTTCTCGGTCAACGGCGTGCCGATGGCCGTGCCGCACTGCGCGGCGGCGAAGGCGACCGCGACGTACTTGGGGTCGAGCCACTCAGACGAGCCGCCGGCCAACGTCGGGGCCAAGAGCGCTTTGTCGGCGACCAAGGCCACGTTGCGGTCGTTCAGCGTGTTGACCGACGCCGCAATGGTGTCGACGGCCAAGGAAGGGCCGCAGCCATACCAGCCGTTGCGCTCCCGCCCGAACAGCACGGCAGCGTTGACACAGTGCGCCTTGAGCGCCTTGCCTGCCTCGATGTCCGCGTCGAGCACCGCCGCGACCTGCACATTCTTGTTGGCGATGGTGGCCAGCGCTTCGGGGTAGTCGGTGGCGGGCGTAACCGAAGCCTCCGAGCCGCCTGCGAGCATGGCGGCACCAGCAGCGGCAGGACGCTGAATGGCGGTTGCCTCGCGGGTCACCGTGCAGATTTTCGAGCCTGCGCAGCCCTGGACGATAGCCCATACGTCGGCGCGCACCGACGCGGCGACGTTCTTGATGGTCACGCCGCTCGGTACCGCAGCGGTCGTCGCAAGCGCGTCCGCCTCGTTAGCAGGAATCTGGTACGCCTTGGGGCTCTTGATGTCTGCCACAAAGCCGTATGCGGACTGGTTGTTGATCTGCCCGGCCAAGTCCGAAATCTTGGAGAACTGCGCCGTGGTCAGCTTGAAGGCGTTGCCGGACAAGTCCACGGTCGCGCCGGCAACTACAGGCACCGCCACGCTGTCCACCTTGGACCACAGAACAGTCGCGCCCGCGTTCTTGACCTCAACCAGTGTGTTGTTCTGCTGCGCCTGCGCGAATGTTTGCGCGAACGATACAGGCACGCCAGTTGACGACGTACCATTGAATGTGAGGATTTTATCCGCACCGGAATCGGCAGAAAATTTGACGTAGATGCTCTCGCCCGCCACCAACAGGTCTGGGTTGAAGTCGTTGGCGGCATTTGCGGTCAGCCGCTTGGTCCACGCAATCTTCCACTCCGTCTTGGACGTCGTGGCGAGCACTGTGTCGTTGGCGTCGATAAGCGAAGCCGCCGTACACTTGAGTTCAACCACTACACCGCTTTGCAGGTTGGCGAACTCCTCGGCCGCAAAGCCGGGTTGTACAAACTTGAGCGTGCGCCCGTTGGCATCGCCGGACGGTTGCGAAATCGACGCCCACACCTGATTACCGCGGAAGCCGTAGGTCTTGGCCGCGAATTTGATTGTCGCCAACGCGTCCGCGTCGTTGATGACGCGCGTCGCTTGGCCGACCGTCTGGCAGTTGACCAAGGTGACCGACGTCGCCCCGCCGACCCGGCTGTCGTTGCAGGGGTTGAAGCACAGCTTGGCCAGCCGTGCGATGTCGGCGTTGGCGGGGTCCAACGACCGCAAGGCCTGCGGCGAGAGCACGACGATAGGCGTGTCGTTCTGCAAGGACGGCAGCGGGCCGACGACGGCCAGGTTGCCGGTCGACGGCTGCACGGCGCCGAGCGCCAAGGCGTCCACAAAGCCGTACACACCGGGCTTGAACTGCGGCACACCGTTGACGATGACGCTGGAGGGCATGGTGGAACCTCGGAAAGCAAATATCGCCGGCAGCCGGACGCGCCGCTAGGTCGATGGTACAACACCACCCGGCTTACCGTCCACTGTCTTCTGGTCGGACGACAAGACGTAGTACTGCCGGTTGGCCAAGGGCGTGGCGTCCCAGTGCGTAAAGTCCACGGCGGACTCGCCGACGTAGCGTAAATGGCGCGCGGTGACCCCCGAAAGGCCCCACTGCTCCGCCACCTGCTCCTCGTCCGTGGAGAAATCGTCGGCGTTCTCCCAGCGACAGTCGAGGTAGCCGCCGGTCATCAAGTACTTCTTGGTGGTCTGCATGATGGCCATCAAGACCATGTGCCACACCCGAAGCGCCGTCGGCGTCTGCGCAAAGAGCGAGATCAGCACGCGCTGGTTGAGAATCATCTGATCGACGTCTCGCCCCGCATCGTCCTGGTAGAGCATACCGCCCAGCGGCTGGTTCATGAGGTCCGAGGATTCCAACCGAATCCAGATGAGCGGGAAGGTGTCCACGCCGCGGGCAAACGCCGGCACCACCGCTGGCGGTCGCGCGCCCAACGCCGTACGCCAGCTGGCCAGCTCGGTGTCGTGCACGCCGGGGAACAACTCTTTGAACGCCGACGCGTTGTCGAAGTACAGCTTGTACCGCTGTCGAATCGCGTTCTCGATGTGGTAGTCGAGCAGCGTAGCCATTACGAAGGCCCCAACAAAATCAGACGGGCAATCTCGCGCGCCTGCTTGCGTATCTTACGCGCCAAATGCGCACCGCGCATGCCCCTGCGCATCCAATGCCACGACCGCGGATCGGACTTCTCCGAGATGCGCCGAATCACGAACACCGACCCCTTGCGGCCGTACATACGCGCGGTCTTGGCGGAGGCGCCGCTGGGTGCCGGTCCTGCCTGGCGGAACGCCCGGTCCAGGGGGTCCGTGGCGTGCGCGTACCTCGACGGCGCCTTGCGCGCGCCGTCGGCCACCATTTTCTTCTGTTGCCAGTACTCAGGGGCGGTCAAGTGTTTACCGGGCCGCAGACGATCAACCATGCCCTCTGGGTGCGTGCTGCCGCGCCCGGCAGCAGTCGTACGCACTGCCGCATCCGTAGAGCGTTCCCGCAACCCGCGCAGGCGCTTCAAGGTCTGCTCGATGGATCCGCCCGCCTTCGTTGGCGTCATCTTGGCGATGGACCGCTGTTTCTGCTCGATAGGGATGTCCCGGAAGGGCTTGCCGGCCAGCAACCAGGGCTTCATGTCAATGCCGCCGGCCTTGACCCCGTATTCCACCGCCTGCGCGAACATCTGATCCACCGCTGACACGCGCGCGGTGTCGAACACCACGCGCACACGCCGCTTGTCGACGGTGTCGATACGCAAGCAGCGAGCGTAGGCTGCCTTGAACCGCGACGGCACTGACAACTTGCCCAGCTCTTCCAACCAGAGATCGAGCACAGCGCGCGCGATGCGCTGCCATTTGCCACGGTCTTCCACGACCTTCTGCACGACCTGCATAGCGCGCCGGTGGATGCGGGCAGCTACAGCTTCGGCGCTAGCAGTCATCGGTTACCACTGCGCTTGGTTGGCGCCGTCGCCGCGCCATTCCTGCATTGCCGTTGCCCGAATCGGCATCACCGTGATCACCGGCGCGACGGACTTATGGTGGCGCTCTGAGTTGCGCGCCGCGTACGGCGTGTCCTCGACCTTGTAGCGCTGGTGCGCAAAGTACGTGATCGAAAACCAGGCCCCGACTGTCGGCGTCTGCGGGCCCGCAAGCCAACTGACCTTGCCGGTGTTGTCCACGGAGAAGTCGATGCCCTCAACCATCGCGGAGCCGGCCTGCACGACGTTGTCGGCGCCTGCCTTGATCGCTTGCACGATGCGCACGGGCGTAGGACCGGTCGCCAGGTCCAACACCTCGGACACAATAGGGAAACGCAACGCTTGCGTATTTGCATTGACGCGGCGCGTCAAATCCGTGACGCGCTGCACTGCCGTCGGCAACGTCACGCGGTCGCCGATGGACGGCTTGTTCTCCGGCAAGAACGAGATGATCGAGCGCCCGGCCGCGTAATCCCCCGACACGCCAAACAACTTGGGGTTGCTGGCCATGTCGTGCAGCAGGACGCGAATGGTTTGCGCCGAGTGCAAATACCATCCCTGGCCGCTGCATTGCGGGCAATCGAGGCGCGCCTCCCGTGTAACTTCCGGGGCCGTCAACGCTATTGGATACCCGTCTTTGGTTGTGACCTGCGACAAGCGCACGGCGCACGGGCACATCCCGGCCATTTCCCACACCACGTCCTTGCCGCGGCGGACGTGCAGCGCCCGAAAGCCCTCCGGGTCGAAGTCCGACCGCGGCAGAACCTTGGTCGGTAGGCGGTTTGGAAACAGCGGCACGTCTAACTCCAGTGATCAACGGCGCTATTGAATATACATGTTCATGCTGCGGTACCGACTGCGCACGACCGGCAACAACTGATCAATGAGTTTCTGGTGTGCATCTCGACGGTTACCGTAGGCCAACTGCTGCGCGTTCTGCGTCGAACTCAAAGACTCCGACAAGCCGTCCTCGGACCGACTGCCGCTGCTGTAGCCGGGAGGCAAGAGCGTGGTGCCAGCGACGTTGATGGGCTGCAAGCTGGCCTGCAGGCCGATGAGCATCAACAGGTCCGCTGGCAGCGTGTGCACGATCCACTGCACGCTGAGCGCGTTCGCAGGGGGTGCTGACAGCTCCATGTCGAACGAACTCACGCCTTCTGCAACCACCGTCGCGGTGATATTGGCGTCGACCGGCTGCGGCGCCACCAGGGTAAACTTGGCGCTGAAGCCCGAATCCCACAGCGTTTCCGGCAGGGTGACGGTCTTGGTCGTCTCCCCGGCGTTGAAAGACGCCGTACCCGACAACACGACAAAGCCCGCGGTGTACGCGATCTCAAAGCCGCCCGGCAGGTAGCCTCCCTGCCACGACATCAAGGTCGGGATGGGCACCGCCACCGCTGTGATGTTCTGTTGGTTGGGCAGGATGTGAACCTGCCCGGCGACCGGCATCACCTGGTAAATCCAGCCCAAGGGCACGTCGTAGAGCACCTGACTGCCGTAGCGCGCTTTGATCGTTTCGATGCTGCGCACCGGCCGGCGACGTAGCTGGAACATCCAAAAGGACGATAGCTGCTCCCGACCCATGGTGTGGCGCTCGACACCAACCTTCAAGGGCAAGATGCGAACGTCGAGCACGCCTTCGATATGGCGCACCGCGGCGACAATAGCGTCGGCGTACAGGCTGTCAGGGAACGCGACACCTTGCAGGTCGGTCAACACCAAGCCCTGCAAGTAGCTGTCCTTGAGCCATTGGACGGTCAGAACGTCTTTGAGAAGCGTGACGGCCACGACGAACCCCTCACTGCGGGGCCATGGGCCTTACGCCACCGGCACCAACCACACGGTGCAGACGGCTGCGGCGCTGGCGGCAGCCCGTGTGCGTCGAACGCGAATCGTTGCCCCGCTGGCAAATACGATGTTCGCGTCCGTGAAGTTCGAGGCGCCTTTGAAGTCGCCGACGTTCGCACCCGGTGCTACCGCGTCCGAAACCGCGGCGCCTGCGCCGGTCTGCAGCTGATGGCTGTTGCCTGCGTCGGACGCTGCCGTGTTCTTGACCTTGAAGTCGATGACCTTGTGCTTGCCGGGCAAGCCGGTGAAGTCCACGTTGTTTGTGGCGCCGTCCGCGATGGTCAGCTCCAACACCACAGGCACCGTCGGCGCCGCCAGGGCGCCAACGGCCTGTGCGGCGGTGAACTTGACCTGCGGCGACGCCACACCCGAAGCGGCCCCGCCGTTCAACGTGGTGTCGATGCTGCTGATCAAGTCCTTGACGGCCTTGAGCAGGCTGCCGGCCTTGACGTGCGACAGCGACGGGCTGGAACGATCCAGATCGCTGACGTTCTGTGAGCCCTTGGTGCCGTCCAGGAGTGCGAACAGCGCGGCTTGCGCGGTGGAAATCAACGTGGCCATAGTGTCCTCACTCGTCGGTCGGCTCAGCTACCGGTGGCGCGACGTGCGCCTCGGCGGCCGGTACAGGGGCCTCTTGTGGCGCTGCGGCAGGTGCTGCCGCTTCGACCTGCGCGTATTGCTCCGGCAGGGCGCCCAGGTACTGTTCGATGGCGGCGTCGCCCGTAGGATCCGGCCAGATGGTGTGGTTGGAATCCACCCAGAAGTGCTTGCCCTGGATCTCCAGGGAGAAACGGCTTCCGCTTGTCGCCTTCCACGCCATCTACCCTTATTCCTTAGACCGCAGGCGGCGCGCAGTTGGTCAGCAAGCGCGCCTGCTCCGGGATCTTGAGCGCCAGACCGATGGCGGTCAGCAGCATGAACGGCTGGCTGGCGTTGACGCGTGCCAGCGGCAACCGCATCAAGTTGATGAGGCGGTACAGGCAGACCGACGCCGGGTCGCGACGCAGGATCATCGCCTTGCCGCAGTTGGTGCGCTCGAGGTTGTCGTCGACCACCGCAACGGCGGCTGCAGCACCGCTGCCGTCTTGCGCGGCCCAGCCACACAGATATTGGAACTGCTTCCAACCCGTGTTCGACGGAGAGTCGCCATCGGCAACCATGCCACAAGCGGTCTTGAGGTCGGCTGCGGTCGCGAACGCCTTGGTGCGAAACACGCGAACGTACTTGGTCTGGTTGGCGCCGTCGGCCGAGACGCTGAACGACACCTTTTGCCCGGCCGCAACCTGGACGAACGAGTCACCCTGGATGCCGTTCTGCACACCGCTGTTCGGAACGATCGACACCTTGCGCATGCCGCCCGGGCCCTGGGTCACAACGCCATACGCGTAGAACCCCGCGTCCGCTGCGCCGAACTTGCTGGTGGCCGAGGTGGCCACCTGCATCTTCGCGTTCTGGTTCGCGTACGCAGCCACGGCCGGCTTTTCCGCAGTCGCGCCACGATCCGCCAGGGGCGGCGGAATGGCCCGGTCGTCCAGGAAGATGTACGGCTTGACGGTCAGGATGCTGGAACCGACCTTGACCTTGAGCCCGTCGTCGCCGAAGCCGTAGATGACGTCGCCGCCCTTGGGCTCGCGACGCATCATGGCGTCCTGTTGACGGCTCAGGCTGCTGAAGATGTCCGGCGTGACCAGGATGTCGGTCGGCTGGCCGTAGAACGGCGCGGCCTGCAGGTCGCGGACCTGGTTCTCCAAGCGCTCCATGGTCAGCTGCGACCCGTCGAGGTTGTCGAAGGCGCCATTGGCCATCAGCTGTGGCACCAGGCCAGAAATCTGGAACGGCGCCGGAGCGATGCTGTTGCCGGCCAGCGGCGCCATCGAGCCACCGGTGCCGCCCATGCCCATGCCGAAGAACGCGTCGCGCTCCTGCAAGCGCATCAGCGCCAGCATGGCCTCTTGCGTGGTGAACTGCAGGGGCTCGCGTGGCACTTTGGCGTAGTTGCCGAGCTGGGTGTGCGCCAAGACGTCAGTGATCGAGCGCACTTGGCTGTACTGCTTGATCGAGACGGAACCTTGCGCCGGGCTGCCACGGCCGAGCACTGTTTGGTCGGCGACAGCGATTTCGCCTTCGGCGGTGGCCGCGTCCATCCAGGGGTCGCCGTGGCTGATGAGCCGCGGGTACTGCACGACGGTCTGCGCAGCGTCCTGCTTGGGCAGGAAGTCCAGCAGGCCCAAGTGCTCGGCCCGGAAGTCCAGCGTCGACAGCAGCGGGTCGAGGTCTTCGGGCGTGATGGCCCAGAAATCCCCAGCCGTGCCCTGGCTCGACGGCGACATGAAGCCCGCGAAGTTCGGATTGATGGACTTCTGGATGTCCTCCATCGACTTGCGGAAATCTTCACTTTGCAGCTTCTGGTAGAGGTCCCAGTTGGCGCTCAGATTGTAGGACATGATCGAACCTCTTGCTGGATTGGAAAGGCGGCGTTACGCCGACACCTGCTTGTACGGGATGCCGTGCCGTTTGAGCACGCGCTCCGGGTTGCCCTCGGGGCCGGCAGACACCAGTTCACCCAAAGCACGGCTGCGGGTGACGGCGTCGGGGCACGCCTTGATGATCTCGGTGACCTCGGCAACGGTCAACGACTTCTTGATCTGTTCCACCACGGGCACTTCGCCCGGGTGCGGGTCGACCTTGATATCGGCGGTGCCTTGCACCGACCGGCCGGCGACAGGCGCGAACGTGTCCAGCGCTTTCTTGACCGCCTCGGTCACACCCTCGCTGGGGTCTTTCGCCGCAGCGACGTCCACGGCCTTCTTGACCGTGTCGTAGCCGACGACCAGCTTGCCAATCACGTCGACCGCGACCGCCAAGCTCTTGCGCAGCTCGACCATTTCGTCCTGCACGGCCTTGACCAGCATGTCGGCGGTGACGCCCAGCTGCTTGGCGTACTTCTCGACGGGCTCGGTGGCAGTGGCCACAGCCTTCTTGATTTCCTCTTGCAGCTGCGCCTCGGTCGGACCTTCGTGCGGCTTGCTCAAGAGCGCTGCGATGTCGTTCAGCGACTTCTGCAGGTTCTCGACAGGCACCTCGTCGGTCACGGCTGGCGCGGCTTTCTGCGCGTCCACGATGGCGTTGATCTTGTCGGCGTCCAGCCCGTTTTCGGCTAGGGATTTTCGCAGGAGTTCTTCGTTCATTGATTCCTCGCCGATGTAGGCTACCGAGGTGCTGCTGATGCGTCAAGCCGCGCCCGTGTGAAAAGCATAGCGGCAAACGCGTCACAATCCAAGCCCTGATTGCCGTGCAACGCCTTCCGCACAACCGCTTGGAACTGCTGAAAATTCAAGGATGGCGTGTTTTGCACAGCCCATTCCAAGGACTTGACGACCTCGACCAAGCCGCCGCCGGTGTACGGGTTGACCGGCGTCACAGTCAGGGCGATGCGGGAGAACAGCGACTTGATGATCTTGCGGCGGTCTTGTGGGTCGCGCATACCCTTGCCCAAAACCGAAAAGCCCATTTGACGGCCGCTGCCGACCAAGGACTTCATCAGGTTGTGGGCGTCCTGGGCCTTCTTGTTGTTCTTGAGCAGCAGCTTGCCTTTGACGTAGGTGCCGGGTAGCCCCTTGCACACGACACCGGTGCGCACCTCGGTGGGCACGCCGATGATGTCTTCCGGCTCCTTGCCGTGCTCCCAATCAAACACGCCGCTCTTCTTGAAGTGGTCCCAGTCGACGCCCTTCTGCACGATGATGTCGCCCTGTAGGTCAGGGTGCTCGGTAGATACGACGCCCTCGAACTCCGCGAAGTCGTCACCCTTGGCGTCTTGCTGCACACCTTTGAGGATCAACGACTCGCCGACAAACCCATACAGGCCGGTCTGGAATGTTTCGAGCTGCAAGGACACAGGAACCTCCGCCAGCGTAGTGTGGAAGATCACGTCTGCGAAAGCAATCGACCTTCCCGCGTGGCATTGTACCCCGGCGGCAACACGGTGCAGCCGCAGCGACAGCGCGGGTGTAGTGCAACCAGCGTCGGCCGCCACTGCGCTTTGGGCACGTTCATGTTGTTGCCGTTTTTCAACAAGGTGTGCACGAGAAACGAGATGGGCGCGCCGTCTGCGTCCAAGAACATTTGAAGACATTTAGCACAGGCTGTTGTCTCGGGTATTCTAGCGATACGTGCCTCGAACCCATACTGCTGCACTGCTACAATACCCACCCCCTCGTTCCACGCGTTCTGCAACTCCGTTACAGCCACGCGCATCCAGTCTCGTGCATAGTCTTGTGTAGCACCCTGCAAAGCGTGTGCTAGTTGTTGTGGTGTCCAGCCATCTTGCAATGCTTGTTGTACATTCTTGCGTATCGCTTTGAGTCTGCTGCCGCGCAGCACCGGGTCCACTTCGTCGAGGATGCGGTCAAAGTGCCAACGCTCGGTGGTGGGCTGCGCAAAGTCCCCGCCGGTCAGCTCGCCGAGGCGCTTGCAAAAGATCCCGGCCCTGTCGACCGCCTGCTCTGCCGCCCGCTGGCGCACCGCGTCCAACACGCCGGCAGTCAATTTGATCTGCTGGCGAGCGTCCATCTCGCCGGGCGGCGGTGGCGGTGTTGGCGTCTGCGGCCACGCCTGCACAAACTGCGTGATCGTTTTCGGGTGCGTGGAAGGGGCTGTTTTATCAACTGCGTGTTTTGCAAGGTATTTCCGCCACAAATCCGCACTCCACGTGCGCATTTGCAGCTGTTGGTCGATGGGCGCGCGCCCATACGCATCGCTCGCGTGGAACACAACCTCGAATACCGTCGGCTTTGGCGGACCCTTCGGCTCGTGCAGTACACCCGCCCGCACCAGCACGGAGAACTCGTCGGGGTGCAGTCCCGAGCCATCCTTGCCGAAAGCCTCGACCAGATACGCCTCGTGGTGAACGCGCGCCAGCGTCTGCGCCCACGACTCGTGCGGTCGTGCCAGTTTTCGTAGCGTGCGTTTGTTCACGGCTCGTCGTCGTCCTCGAGCGCAATCTCGGCGAAGTCCTCCAAGAACTTGAGCCGCCGCTCCTCGTAGGCGTCCCCCAGTTCTTGGGCCAAGTCGAGAATGAGCTGCATCTCGCCGCCGCGCTGTACGCCGAGCGCCTCGGCCGCTTTGTGGTGCACTTCATCGAGCTTCTGCGCTTTCTGTATGTCCGTCAGTCCATCCAGCTCGCCGGGAAACGATTCTTCAATGACGATCTTCATGGCGCCGACGGCTCCTCTGTTCCGAGTTCCTCGGCCCACTTCGCCGCAGTTTCGGCCTCCGCCGCGGCCGCCATCTTGGCGCGTACCTGCGGGTCGGCGTCATACAGCACTTGGCCAAACTTCTCGTGGTCCTCGGTCAACAACACGATGCGCCCGCTCACCGCCTTGGTGATGTTGCCTTGGTCATCGCGCTGTACTTTGCCAGGGACATTCACGGCCAGCGGCTGCTGCTCCAAGAGCATCTTGTACGCCTCTTGGGCGGACTCCAGCTGCAAGTCGATGTAGACGTCTAGGTCTACCTTGCCTTTGCCGACCTGGGCATCGTCCACCGCGCCTACAATGTATTTGTGGTGCCCGTGATCGTTGAGGTACATGACCCCGTGCTGCGCCATGACGTCCCAGGACATCAGCTTGATGTCGAAGTCGTCGCGCGGCACCAGCGTGCACTTCATGTTCACGGCGTCCCAGCCGTCGGCCTCGGTGTGCCGTTTGAGCAGGGATGCGGCCTGAATGTGCAGGTCGAAGGGTAGGTCTATCTGTTCTGCCATGCGTTCCTCCTGCTACAGTGTACTACGTATGCAAAGCCGCGTCTTCTGCGCGCTGCGTCGCATCGTGCTTCTGCTGCCAGCGCTCCAACAGCGCCTTGTACCCCTGTCCCTGCTCGACGCCCAGACCCTTGATCTCCTCCGCGGTCGACATCGTGTGCGCCGGCTGCACGTGGCCTTCGCCCCCGACAGCACCGCCGCGCATTCGCCAGCCTTCGTTCTTGATCTGCGCGGCGTCGGTCGCAATCGCCCTCAAGGCGCGCTGGTGCTCAATGCCCGCCCCGCCGAGCCACTGAGCGTGCGCGGGGTTCTTGTTGACGGTGTCCACGTACTGCTGCACACGCTGCAGGATTTCAGCGTAGTGCCCCTTCTGGTGGGCCTTGCCCAGCTCATCGTCGGCCTGGCCGTGGGCGTCATTCAGACGCAGGTTCCGCGCCCTGCGGATGGCATCAGAGTGGCCGCCGTCGACGGCCAAGCGGCGCATGTCGTCCACAGTGCGTCGGGCGTGGCGCTCCCAGGCATCCGGGCCATCCAAGGCTTCCGCAGGTGCTGGCGAATCGAGCTTACCTGTCGTCGGCGTCGCGGGAGCATCCCCCCAACCAGCAGTTCCGCGCACAGGCGTTGTAGCCTGCACCATAGGCCCTTGCGGTGTGCCGGGCCGGCGCACAGGAGCGGTCGCCTGGACGAATGGTGCTGCGGGTAGACTGCCAGTGCTGGGCGTGGGTGCTTGGGCGGGCGCCAACCCCAGCGCCGCATCCTCCGCCGCCTTGACGCCATCCTCCAGCTTCTCCGGCGCTGCACGCGCCGCCCAATGGTCGAGGATTTCTTGGACATCCTTGGCCTGCTCGGGGGCGTGCGCATGGAACGCAGCCTGCTGTTCTGGCGTACCCGCCGCGAGCAGCACAAACGCCTCCGCAAAAGATTCGTGGGGATGTACTGCCCCGTACGCGCTGGCGGCTTTGCGGTCGGGGGCTGACCAATGCGGTTGCTGCCACTTGTCCTCGTGAAGCTGCCCTTGCAGTAGGTGCCCTAGCTCGTGCACTAATATCCCAGGCTGTGCGCGCACCTTAGCAACGTGCGCGGGATTTACCATAAGGCGTCGATGCCCTACAGGTACACCTGCTGCACCCGGCGTACGCGAAGACAACCCGACATGCGCAATGTGCGCGTTTTCTAAAATCGCGCGTATTGCGGGGAACTTGTCCGCGTAGGCGTGCAGCAGCGCTGTGATGTGTTGCACATCATCCCCCCCTTCAACACGTCGAAAGTATCCGCGATCCGCATAGTGTTCGGAGGCTACCGGCACCGCAGGCACCGCAAACACGCTGCTCCGCCCCGCGAAGTATTTCGCTGCCGCAGGCACGCGCCCCTCCCGCAGCTGCTCGTTTGTCAAACCTTTTCCGGTCTGGTCTCTCAGATCATGCGACTGCTTGGTCGCAAGCACCCCCGCCTCGCGCTGCTCAAAAATCCGTCGAAGTTGTTGCTGCTCTGCATCTGAGAAACCTGCTGGAATCTTTGCGTCCGGCACCCACTGCGCGCGCGCAGCAAAAAACGCATCTTCGGGCCACTCGTCGATGTCCTCTCCAAACTGCGCAACATTCTCCAATAGCTTTGCAGCTTCTGCAAAACGCGCAACCTCTTCAGGCGACGCCTCGGGAGTATCACCGGGCGCAGCAGACAGCACCGCCTGCGGCAACGGCTCCTGTCGCTGCATCGCAGCTACGTTCTCGGCGTGCTGCTCAGGGGTCAAATCCCCCGCGGAGGGCGTCGCCGTAGGTGTAACTGCAGGTGTGCTAGCCGCCGCGACAGGCGCCTTCCCGGCACCCACTGGCGCGGGCTTCTTCGCTGCCGTTGGCACGCCGCCCTTCGGTACCACCCCCGCAGCGTACAATGCCTGCACCAATTGCGACGCCGTCAACGGCGGGGTCGGCCGTCCCTGCGCCTTGTTCTGCGACAAGCGTCTGGTCGCCATGCGCATGAGGTCCGCGTGCTTGAACTCCGAGCCGCTGAGCGTGTGCTGCGCTTTGAGATACTGCACCAAGCGCTTCTGCTCCGTCGCTGCGGCTGCAGCGTGCTTCGCGGAGGGTGCTGTCGGCGGGGGCGTGACAGGCGCGGCCGGCGCAGCCGGAGGCGCGGGCGCTGTCGGCCGCGCGACAGGTGCACCCGGTTTTGCAGGCATGGTCGTCTGCCCACCCGCCAAAATCGCCCGCGCCTGTTTGTCCGCTTCAACGTATGCGCGCTCGATGGCGTCAGCCATGTCCTTGTCTGCTGCTGTGCCTGTCGCGCGCAGCGTGGTCACCCGTTCTGCGATGCGCCCTTTGATGCCCTGCGCCAACACTTCGTGTGCTTGTTGCACGGCTGCATGTGTGACCGCTGGTTTAGGTGCCCGCGCCGTAATCGGAGCCGCTACTCGCGGCTTAGGCGGACCGCCAGCCGGCGACGCCCCCGGAGCACTCGGGGGCGCTACACCCTGCGTTGCTCCTGCCGCGGGCGGCGCCACAGCGGGTGCGCTCTTCCACGGCTGCGGCTTCTTGGACACATCGGCCCATGTCTTGCCGTGCTGCTGCAGCGCCTCCTGTACGTGTGCGTGCGTGGCGGGGTCCGCGGGGTCTAGGTCGTGAATGCGCGCGGCGTAGGCGATGTGGTCCGCCAAGTCGTCGCCCCGCTGTAATACGTGCGGAAGGTTTGACGCGACCGTGGCCCCAAACGCCCGTAAGGCACCTTCTTTGGCCTCCTGCTCTCGTCGACGCCGTCGCAGTGCCCCCACACCGAGCCCTGCTGCTCCTACACCCAACGCCCCCAGTGCACCCCAACCGACCGCCGCCGGGGCGGCTTCCGTGACGCTCGCGACGGCCCGGTCCTCGGGCGCAGCCTCTGCG